>Ga0268386_10000288_pt1 | contig 30792 bp, 27 predicted proteins | sample RVTome_15_FD_200260 | JGI IMG/M metagenome (GOLD analysis project Ga0268386, IMG submission 200260) | Soil microbial communities from uranium-contaminated site in the Upper Colorado River Basin, Wyoming, United States - RVT150D86... ... | reverse complement strand
CAGCGTCCCGTCCGCCTCAATTGTCACGGCATTCAGCCTATAGGGATCATGGACCACATCCCGCAGAGATGCGGCAACATGCACGGGAACCCCGGTTCCTTGATCAAGCCGGGCAGTCAGGGTGGCGGCGGATATCCGCGTTCCGGCGTAGGCCAGCTTGCTCCCCGTGCCGGCGACGGATCCGCCGAGTTGCCCATCGCGCCGTCGCAGCCAGCCATCGACCCGGAGGGTTCCTGCCGATCCCGGAACCAGCCGGGAAAAGTCACTGATCCGTGCGGTCAGGGCGATCCGCCGGTTCAGTTCCCCCGAGGCATGCAGATCAAATCCTTTCCCCTGCAGTTCCAGCCGGGCAAGGGTGAGGTTGATGCCGCTGAAGTCCGCCTGCAGATCACCGGTCAGCGCCTGTCCATGCAGACGGCTTTCCAGGAGGGCGACGCTGACGCTCCCCGCGACCGGCTCTTTCCCGGCCCAGGCCAGATTGCCGGTAGCCGTAAAATTCGCAACGCCTTTCCAGCCGGGGTCGATTCCGGCCGGGTTGAGATTCCTGCCGCGGATCGCCCCCCGAAGCGCAAAGCCTTTGCTCCAGTCCATCTCCAGGTTTCCCGACAGGGATCCATCGAGGATGGAACCGGTCAACGGGGCCAGTTTCACGCCTCCGCGCGTGCCTTGATATGTTGTGGAAACCGTGGCCGCCTGCCAACCGTGTCCCTGGTTGGAAAAGGTGAACTCGCCCCGATAGGAATCCAGCGTTCCGGCGAACGTCAGCGTGCCGGAGACGTTGGTCGGCACGTTCAGCTCGGGGGCGAGATCGAGGTCGGCCGCTGTGACCTTCAACGACAAGACCGACTCCGGGGTTGTGAACGCAAGCGATCCATCGGCGGTAACCCGCCCTTTTTGGCCCGGCCTGCTCAGGGTAAGCCGGTGCAGATGGATCGCCGTCCGGGCCATGCCCACATCGCCGCCAAGCTCCGCCAGCTTTCTTGTTCCGGCACTGCCGGCAAGGAGGATCCTCCCGACAAACTGCTCCGTTCCCGTGCTGTTACCTTGCCGCACCTGCAATGAGAAATGATCCATCCCGGCTACGGGCTTTACAAGGGCAATGGCCAGATCCGACATGAGGGACGGTTGATGGAATCCTGCCGAGATGTTGCCGTGTACCAGGCCCGAAGGGGATACTGCCTTGAGGTCGCGGATGGACAGGAGGCTGTCCTGCCAGGTAACGGAGCCGGCGATAGACGTCACCCGCACGGGCTGTTCCTGCAGGCGGCGATAGCTGATGCTTGTCACCCGAAGGCGCGCGATCTTTCCATCCAGCAGTTGCGCACTTCCTGACACCTTCGGCCAGGCCGGAATCGTCGGTTTGGTGTCGTAGGGGGTATCGTCCTGAATCCTCACCCCGTCGAGGGTGAGTTCCTGGACGGCGACTCTGCCCGCCGGCAGGTGGAGTGGTTTCCAGCGAAGCTCAAGGGTGTCAAGTTCCAGTTTTCGCTGCGCAACGCCGAGCCGCACTTCCGTGAGGCGCAGATGGTCGATGATTCTCCCCTCGATCTTCTGGGCGGTGAAGCGGATCCCTGCCAGGGCGGGGACCGTCGACAAAAACCAGCGTGCACCGTTCGTCGTTGCGCCGACCCAGACAATCCCCGCAATTGCCGCACCCGCCAGGACAATCACCACCGCGGCAGCAAGACTCATTTTGGTCGGCCGTTTCACAATTCCAACCCCACGGTGAAATGGAATCGGATGGACGGGTCATCCACCCCGAGCTGCCTGGCCATGGAAAGGTTCAATGCACCCACCGAGGTATAGTAGTGGAGCCCGACGCCGGCTCCCCGGAACAGTTTGACGGCGGAGAAGGATTGAAAGGAGTTGCCGGCATCGTAAAAGACGGAAACTCCCCAATCCTTGAAGAGCGCCCGCTCCAGTTCCATACTGCCGGTCAAGAGTTGTTTGCCCCCCACGACCTTGCCGGACGCATCGCGCGGACCGAGGGATTTATAGGCATAACCGCGCACGCTCTGGTCACCGCCGGTAAAGAAGCGCAGCGAGGGAGGGATGTCGTCGAGGGGATCGCTCAGAAAAGTTGCCCCGGCCTTTGCCCGGGTATGCAGGGAAAGGCGCCAAGGGAGCGGCTGGAGATGACCCCCCTCGCCCAGGATCTGGACCAGTTTCGTGTCCGATCCAAGCGTTTGATGCGTGCCGCGCAGATCAAAGGCATAGCGAAAACCCCGGCGGGGACGCAGCGGGTTGTCGAAGCGATTCTCGGAATAACGCAACCCCGGCAGCAGGAGTCGTGCGGTGGAATTCTGGGTACCCAAGGTATAGTCTTCATATTGGGCCTTTACGTAGGCCGCGCCCAGTCTGCCTGTGCCGAAACTCCGGTTACGAGCCAGCTCCAGGGCCAGAATCCGGCTGGTATAGGTTGTGATTTCCTCCTGCTGCAAGTTCAGCTGCAGGGTCGTGGAACGTCCGACGTCCTTCGGGCTGGGAAGGATATAGCCGATCACCAGGCCCTGTAGTCGCTCGGCGACAAACAGCTGCGAATGCAGTTCATGCCCCCGGTGGAACATGTTCAGATCGCGGTACCGGACGGTGAGGCGGGCGCCTGTGTCCGTGCCGTAGCCTATGCCCGGGCGCAGGCTGAAGCGCGGCCCCGGCTGAAGCTGAACGGTAACCGGCACCTTGTATGCTTCGGCGTCCTGTTTTTCCGGTGTGATGATGACCTCTTTGAAGCGCTCGGAGTTGGTGAAGTTACGCTGAGTCTCGCCCAGATCGGGATAGGAAAAGACATCGCCGGAAGTGTAGGTCAGATGACGGCGCAGGAAACCGTCCGGATAGTCGGGCGCCCCCTGGATGCTCGTAGCGCCAAAATAATACTTCTTGCCCGTTTCCAGGACCAGTTCGATGGCGGCGGATGTGGCGGTTTCTTCAATGCGGATTTCGTGCCGTGAAAATTCCGCATCCAGGTAACCGAGATCCCTGGCGCGCGATTGGAGATCCGCCTTGGCCGCTTCGTACTTCTGATGCAGCAGCACGTCCCCCTTTTTCAGGGGGAACGTTGCAACCTGCCTTCGCAGTCGTTTTTCTTCGTTGCCCGGACCGACCACAGCCACCTTTACCTCGGTCAGGCGCACCGGTTCTCCTGGGACCACCTGGACCCGCAGGCGATGGCGTTCTCCGGACGGTTCGACCGTAACCGTGACCAGTGCGCGGTAATAGCCGAATGGCTCCAGGGCGGTCCTGGCTTTATCCTCCGCCTGCCTTGCGAAACGATCGAGCCAGAGTCGGTCCACGGTTCCTTCGCGCACCAATCCGGCAGGGAGAACGAGCGTCTCCTGCACATTTTTCTGCGCATCACCCTCAATGCCGGTTACGACGATCTCGACCGGTTCGACGGCATGGAGGGGCACCGCGAAGGTGAGCCAGAGCACCAGGAATGTAAAAAGGACATGGATTGCTCCATGGCGCGGCTTGGCGCAATTGTTTGTTTTCGAATCCAACCTGCAGGGTGTCAAGAGAGCCCGCCCTCTTCGCCGAGCTCCCCGGCGTAGGCCTTCTCCGCCTCCCTCAGCCGCTCGCCGAGGGCGACCATCTCCCGGAAGAGCCCCTCGATCCGCGCGCGGGCCGCCGCGGTGGCGGACGAAAGGGTCCGGATTGCGACGCCGTCGTTCCTCCGGGACGCCTCGATCAACGCCTCGTCGTCCACGGGAAGCCGTGACTCCAGCAGCACGATCTCCGCCTCGATCGCCTCGACGGCGTTCCGCAACGCGCCGATCTCCTTCGACCGGCGGGCCACGATCTCCGCGCGCTGGCGCCGCGCGTCGCGGCCCTTCATGGGCCGCTGCCGGGACGGCCGCGCCGGCGCCCCCTCCCGCCCCTCCGCCTGCCAGCCGACCCGGTCGAGGAAGTCGCCGTATCCGCCGTCGAAAACGTTGACCGCCCCCCCGTCGAAGACGATCAGCTTCGTCGCCAGGGCGGAGAGGACCCGCTCGATGTGCGTGACGAGGATCACCGCCCCGTCGAACGCGTTGACCGCCTCGACGAAGGCGTCCACCGACTCCTGGTCGAGGTGGTTCGTCGGCTCGTCGAGCAGCAGAAGGTTCACCGGGGCGGCGAGGATCTTCCCCAGAAGCACGCGGCTGCGCTCCCCGCCCGACAGCACGGAGACCCTCTTCTCCGCCGACGCTCCCCCGAACATCACCGCGCCGCAGAGGGTGCGGACCTGGGTCCGCGTGAGGGCGGGGTTCGCCTGCCGCACCTCCTCCTCGACCGAATATTCCGGGCGGAGGCGGTCCACGTTCGTCTGCCCGAAGTAGCCGATCTTCAGGTTCACGGCCGGCTTCACCAGGCCGCCCACGGGCGTAAGCTCCCCGGCGAGCAGCCGGAGCAGGGTCGTCTTCCCCCGCCCGTTCGGCCCGACGACCGCGATCCGGTCCCCCTTCGCCACGTGAAACGACAGCTTCCCGATGAGGGGATGCCGGACGTCGAATCCGAAGGAAAGGTCCGCCACCTCCATCATCCACTTCCCGGAGAAGGACGCCTCCGTGAAGCGGAAATCGAGGTTGCGCACGTCGGCAAGCTTCGTGAGGCGCTCGTGGCGGGCCAGCGCCTTGATGCGCGACTGCACGGCACGCGCCTTGGTGGCCTGCGCCCGGAACCGCGAGATGAACGCCTCCGCCTCCTGCCGCTTCTTCTCGTCGTTTCTCCGGGTCTGCTCGTGGATCTCCTCCTCCTGGAGGATCTGCCCGTAGAGCTTCTCCGTTCCGCCGGACATCTTCCGCACCCGGGAGCGGTGGATCGCCATCGTGTGGGTCGTGACGCCGTCCATGAAATCCCGGTCATGGGTGATCATAAGGAGCGCCCCCCTCCAGCCGCACAGGAAGCGGCGCAGCCACCGGATGGAGACGACGTCCAGGTAGTTGGTCGGCTCGTCGAGCAGGAGGAGATCGGGGGCGGACAGGAGGGTCCGGGCGAGATTGAGGCGAACCTGGAAACCGCCGGAGAGGGCGGCGGGGGCGAGGGAAAAGTCTTCCTCGGAGAAGCCGAGCCCCGCGAGGACCGCCTTGGCCCGGTACGTCTCGTCCGTGCCGTCCTCCCGCGGGGGGAGCGCGGAGGCCGCCTCCGCGAGCGCCGTCGGGTGGTCGAACCGGAGATGCTGGGCGAGGTACCCGATCCTGTAGCCGGCGGGAACGGTCACCGCGCCGGAATCGGCGGCTTCCTCCCCGAGCAGGATCCGGAACAGGGTGGTCTTCCCCGACCCGTTGCGTCCCACCACCCCCACCCGCTCGCCCGGCGCCACCTGGAACGAGGCCCCGTCGAACAGGGATTGCCTCCCATAGGACTTGGAAAGGTCGGTGACGGTCAGCAAGGGCAATTACCGTTGAACGGCGACATCGGTGTGCCAGCCTCCCGTGATCGGTCCACCCGTATCTTAGTGTACCAACCGTCGGGGATCGACCGGCACTTTCTCTCTCCAAAGTGAAACCGGGGAGATGCCCCGTCATCGTATGAATCGGACTCAATAGTTAGGAGCGTGCCCCACATCGGAAAGGAGGAAATCTCAATGACGGGCAAGCGAACCACCTTTTGTCTCGCCGCCCTCTTTCTTGCTTCGATTACCCTCGCCGCGTGCGGAGGCGGGGGTGGCGGTGGAGGCGTGGCTCCTCCTCCGCCGGCCGCACCCGTCATCACCAAATTCGCCGCCCTGGACAACGTCCAGGAGACGACCGGGTCGACCTCGACCGGAGTGGGCGGCGCCATCTTGACCGTGGACACCGGTACCGGCCAGGTCCGCGGTTTCGTGGTGAGCACCGGGGTGGACAACGTCACGGCGGCGCACGTCCACACGGCGGCCCGGGGGATCGCCGGCGGCATCACGATCCCGCTCGTCGGAGGCCCGGACCACTGGTTCGTGCCGGACAACGCGGCGGTGCTTGACGCCACCCAGATCGCGGACTTCGTGGCGGGGAACATGTACTACAACATTCACAACCTGGCCTTCAGCGGAGGGGCGATCCGCGGGCAGCTCGACGTAACCCCCACGACAACCAGTCTCGCTTCGCTGGACAACACCCAGGAGACGACCGGCTCGACCTCGACCGGAGTGGGCGGCGCCATCCTTGGGGTTGAGGCCGCTACCGGCCGGGTCCGCGGCTTCGCGGTGAGCACGGGGGTGGACAACGTCACGGCGGCGCACGTCCACACGGCGGCCCGGGGGATCGCCGGCGGCATCACGATCCCGCTCGTCGGGGGCCCGGACCACTGGTTCGTGCCGGACAACGCGGCGGTGCTTGACGCCACCCAGATCGCGGACTTCGTGGCGGGGAACATGTACTACAACATCCACAACCTGGCCTTCAGCGGAGGGGCGATCCGCGGGCAGCTCGACCTCACCCCCACGGAGATGAAACACGCTTCGCTGGACAACACCCAGGAGACGACCGGCTCGACCTCGACCGGAGTGGGCGGCGCCATCCTTGGGGTGGTCACCGCTACGGGACGGGTCGGCGGCTTCGCGGTCAGCACCGGGGTGGACAACGTCACGGCGGCGCACGTCCACACGGCGGCACGGGGGATCGCCGGCGGCATCACGATCCCGCTCGTCGGGGGCCCGGACCACTGGTTCGTGCCGGACAACGCGGCGTTGCTTAACGGTACCCAGATTACGGACTTCGAGGCGGGGAACATGTACTACAACATCCACAACCTGGCCTTCAGCGGAGGTGCGATCCGCGGGCAGCTCGACTTTCCCTGACAGTAAGTAAAACGAAAAGAAGGGCCGCGGACGGAAATCCGCGGCCCTTCGGAAATGCTGGCGGGGTGGACGGGACTTGAACCCGCGGCCTCCGGCGTGACAGGCCGGCGTTATAACCAGCTTAACTACCACCCCCATCAAGCAAAGGAAACTTATACATGACCCGGTCCGCGCTGTCAACACGCGGCGGACATGGAAATACGCTCCCCGGGACGGAACCGAACGGCGAAACCGTGCGTCCAACAAAGACAAACCGGCGCTCGCCGCCCCCCGGAAAGGGATCCGACATGTCGAACCTGATGACCGGCGCGAACATCCTGGTGGAGTGCCTCCGCCGGGAAGGCGTCGATTGCCTCTTCGGATACCCCGGCGGCGTGACCCTCCCCTTCTACGACGTTCTCTACGACGCCAGGGTCAAGCATTACCTCGTCCGCCACGAGGAGAACGCCGCCTTCATGGCGCAAGGATACGCCCGCTCCACCGGGAAGGTCGGCGTCTGCTGCGCCACCTCGGGGCCGGGGGCGACGAATCTCATCACGGGGCTGGTGGACGCCCTGCTCGACTCGATCCCCATCGTGGCGATCACCGGGCAGGTCTCGACGAAGCTGATCGGAAGCGACGCGTTCCAGGAGGCGGACACGTTCGGCATCACCCGCGCCTGCACGAAGCACAACTTCCTCGTGAAGAGCGCCGCCGACGTGCCGCGGGCGATCCACGAGGCCTTCTACATCGCCGCCAGCGGGCGTCCCGGCCCGGTCCTGGTGGACGTCCCCAAGGACGTCTTCCTGGGGAGCGCGCACTACGAACCGATCGATACTATCCACCTGCCGGGATATAAATTCTCCTCCGAGGGACACGCCGGGCAGATCCGGCGGGCGGCGGAGATGATGTGGGACGCGCGTCGCCCGATCGTCTACGCGGGCGGCGGGGTGATCTCCGCCGGCGCTTCCGGGTCGCTGCGCGCGCTCGTGGAAACGATCGACGCGCCTGCCGTGTGCACGCTGATGGGGCTCGGGGGGCTCCCCTCCAGCCACCCGAACTTCATCAGCATGCCCGGCATGCACGGAAGCTACGCCGCGAACATGGCGCTGACCGAAACCGACCTGATCATCGCGCTGGGCGCCCGGTTCGACGACCGCGTGACGGGACGGCTCGACGCCTTCGCCCCGCACGCGCGGGTCATCCACGTGGACATCGACCCGGTCGAGATCGGGAAGAACCGCGCGGCGGACCTGCCGATCGTCGGGCACCTCGGACCGGTCCTCGAAAGGATGAACGCGGTCCTCGCGGAGCTCGCTCCCTCCCACCGGGCCCGGCGCGCGGCCGACCGGCAGGCGTGGAAGGGGAGGATCGCATCGTGGGCGGCGGAGCACCCCCTCACCCCTTCCGTGTCGGACACCGAGATCAAGCCGCAGCACCTGGTCCGGGAGATCGACCGGCTCTCCGGCGGAGAGGCGATCGTCTGTGCCGACGTGGGGCAGCACCAGATGTGGGGAGCTCAGTTCCTGCGGTTCAATCGACCCAGGCTGTGGCTCAGCTCCGGGGGGCTCGGGTCGATGGGGTTCGGGCTGCCTTCCGCGATCGGCGCGCAGATCGCCAACCCGGACCGGCTCGTTTTCGCCCTGCTGGGGGACGGCGGCTTTCAGATGTCGATCCCCGAGCTGGCCACGGTGGCCAACAACCGCCTGCCGATCAAGATTGTCGTGATGAACAACGGGTACCTCGGGATGGTGCGGCAGTGGCAGGAGCTGTTCTACAATAACCGTCTCTCCTCCGTCGCCCTCCCGGGATTCCCCGACGCGTCGATGCTCGCCGGGGCGTACGGGTTCCCCGGACGCACGGTGGAGGATCCGGGGGAGATCGGGCAGGCGCTGGACGACGCCGTCCGCCACCCCGGCCCGTACCTGCTGAACGTCAAGGTGACTTCGCTCGAGTGCGTCTACCCGATGGTCCCGGCGGGCGGGGCGATCAACGAGATGGTGCTGGGGCCGCCGAAAGCGGCGGCGGTGTAGGCGGACCATCGGGAAATTCCGGGGAGGGTCGACGGGCGATGCTTCAGACGATATCGCTGCTGGTGGAGAACAAGCCGGGGGCGCTGATGCGAATCACCGGGGTATTGAGCGCGCGGGGGTGGAACATCGACAGCCTGACGGTCGCGCGCACCCTCGACGCGGAGCAATCCCGCATGACGATCGTGGTGGACATCGACCCGGCCCTGCGCAGGCAGGTCATGAAGCAGATGAACAAGCTGATCAACGTGCTTCAGGCCACGGACCTGACCGAGTCCCTCGCCGTGCGGCGCGAGATGGCGCTGGTGCGGGTGCGGGCCACCCCGGAGAACCGCGCGGGAATCCTGAGGGACGCGGAGATCTACGGCGCCCGGGTGGTGGACGCCACCTCGGACGGCTTCGGGCTGGAGTGCACCGGCCCCGTCGAGAAGGTCGAGGAGTTCATCGACGCGATGAAGACCTTCGGGGACATCGACGTCACCCGATCCGGCATCGTGGCCGTGGCGATGGAGAGCCGGAAGCTCCGGCTCGCCCCGCCCGTCCATGCGGGCGTCGACAGCGCGGAGGAACGTCCCGGCTGCTGAACTTGCGTCCGGCGGAGTCGCCGCAGGAGGGGGGCGCAGTGAGGTAAAGCGCAGCCGTGCAGGTTCACCGCACGGCGAGCCACGAACGGAGCCCCCCTCCGAGGCGGCGTAGTCGGACGCTCCCTTTACACCGCCGCCCACTCCTCCTGCAGCACCTCGCCCTGCAGGCTCACGATCACGGCCTTGACCGGGACCTTCCGCGAACTCGCCTCCAGTGCCTGCATCGCCATCCCGAGCAACCCGCGGCAGCACGGGACCTGCATGATCGTCACCGTCAGGGAGTTGATGTTGGCGTCCTCGAACAGACCGCGGACCTTCTCGAGGTAGATCTCCTGGCCCCCGTCGAGCTTCGGGCAGGCGATCGCGAGGGCCTTCCCCTTCAGATATGTGTTGTGGAAATCCCCCATGGCGAAGGGGACGCAGTCCGCCGCCAGCACCACGTCCGCCCCCTGGAAATACGGGGCCGACGGGGAGACCAGGTGAAGCTGGATCGGCCACTGGCGAAGCTGGGAGGGGACCTTTCCCGCCGGAACCTGCACGCCGTCGTCCTTCGGAAACGTCAACGTCCTCGAACCCGGGCAACCGCTCATCATCTCACCTCCGAAATAGGTTCTGCGTTCGCGTCTTCGAGCCGCCCGACGAACGACTCGTACTTTTTCCGGTCCTCCGCGAACCGCTCGTCCACCGCCTGGAACCGGGCGAACAGCTCTCCCACCTGGCGCATCGAGAGGTTCCGGTCCATCCACGGGTAGAGGATCTCGTCCTCCTTCTTGATGTGCTCCGCGAGAACCTCCGCGTATCCGTGGAGGTTCGCCGCGATTCCCTCTCCGTCGCCCCGCGCCAGCGCCTCGCCGGCGGCCCGGACGTGCGCGCGGCCCCGCTCGTGGTCCTCGCGCATCGCCTTGAGGATGTCGAGCCCGGGATCGAAACAGGCGAAGAGGATGTCCTCTTCCTTGGCGTGGTGGAAGCGGTCCGCGTACGACCGCACGAAGTCGAGTCCGTCGCGGACAAGATCGCGATCCGCCTCCGACCGCGCGTCGAAGCGGTCGATGACGACGGGGAGAACGGCCAGGAATCGCTTGATCTGCCGGTGTTCTTCCACCAGCGCCTTCATCGGCGGCGAGTACGAGGTCTTCCGTGGCGTCTCCGGCCGGCGATTCCTCGGTTCCGGAAGCGCGACGACCTGGCCGGGGGACACGATACCGGCAATCCCGGCCATCAGCGTCGCCTCGTCTTCCGGGGAGAGGTTATGGATCTCCACGATGTCCGCGAGCAGGCACGTGCCCACGCTGCACGGGACGCACCCGATGCGGTACTCCTCGAGAAGGGCCCCGACCGGCGGGTACTTTCCGATGATCTCCTTGATCGGCGTGCGAAGGTATTTTTCCATGTGCGCTCCTCCCATGGGGCCCATTCTCCCCCAAGGTCGGCACGCCGTCCTTGACGCAGGTCAACCGGGGACTTCGTTAATCGTCGGAAGGCGAAACGGGTTTGCGCACCCGCTTCGTTTCGCTCTTCCGCTGCTTCCCCTCCCGCCGGCGCTCCCTCGACCCTGCCGTCGGGCGCGTCTTCCTTCTGGGCTTGACGGGTTCCGCGGCTTTTTCCAGCCACCGGACCAGGCGGTCCCTCGCGTCCTCGCGGTTCCGTTCCCGCGTCCTGAAACGGCTGGCCTCGATGACCAGCACGCCTTCGCCCGTCACCCGCTTCCCGGCAAGCCGGAGCAGCCGCTCCCGCACCCCTTCGGACAGGGACCGGGAGTTGCGCACGTCGAAGCGCAGCTGGACCGCTGTCGCCACCTTGTTGACGTTCTGCCCGCCGGGCCCGGAGGAGCGGATGAACCGCTCCTCGATGTCGCCCTCGTCGACGAAGATCTTTCCCTCGATCCGCTGCATTTTTTCATCGTCCCGAGAAAGGGGCTACGGGACCACCCGCAACCCCTTGATTTTGAACTGGTAGGCGGAACAGGACTCGAACCTGCGACCCTCGCCTTGTAAGGGCGATGCTCTACCAGCTGAGCTATCCGCCCGCCCGGATCTCACCGCGCGAAAAAACACCGTAGCAGGCGTCCGTCTCCGCTGTCAACCGGCCGCGGAGGTTCTGGTATGATGCGGCGATGAAGATCGCCCTCCTCGGCGCCGCGGGATTCATCGGGCGCGCGGCCGCCGTCCTGCTCGCCCGCCGTGACGACGTCGGCGAGCTGATCCTCGTCGACTACGACATCCGCGACGCGAAGCGGCTGGCGAAGGCCCTCTCCCCGAAGTGCCGATGGGCGATGGCGGACGTCGGGAAGCCGCTGGAGCTGTCCCGCCTCCTCGAGGGGATCGACGCGGTGGCCAGCGCGGTGGGTCCTTCGGCGGAGTACGAGAAAGCGGTCCTGATTTGCTGCGCGGCGGGCGGGATCCCCGCCGTCACGATGGGGGAGGGGACGATCGCGGCGGATGATCGGCGCGAGATCGACGGCGCGTTCCGCGGCGCCGGCGTTCCGGCGGTGGTCGGTTGCGGAATGATGCCCGGGTGGACGGAGCTGCTCGCGGCGCACTTCCTGCGATCGAGCGGCGGGTCCGCGGATCCTCCCGGTCGATCCCCGGGGGAGCGTTACCTGTTCTTCTCGCCGGCCCGGTTCGGCGGGTACGGATTCCTGCGGTGGTTGGCGAAGGAGATCACCGGCGCGGCGGCGGTCCCCGCGGGGGCGCCGGCGGGGATCTACTTCGCGTTGCCGGACGGATCGAGGATCGGCGTGCCGGAGGGGAAGGCGGGGAACCGGCTGACGAGGATCGTTGGCACGGTGGGGAAACTCGGCGCCGTTGGAAAGGAGTTTTCGGCGGCGCTGCTGCTGTGGACGCGCGGGGGAATGCCGGAGCCCGCGGGCACTCCCGTCGCGGTCGCCGGCATCGCCGCGGGCGAACGGTTCGCCCGGGTGGAGGACCTGCGGGGAAATCTCGCCGCTGCCCTCCTGGCCGAGGCGGCCGTCCGCCTCGGCATCCGGCCCCGAAAAGCGACCGGCCTCCGTCCGCTCCCCGAACTTTTCGGGTGGGAGGAGGCCGAGGCGATCGCGACAGCCGCGGGAGCGCGCATCACAAGAGGGTAAAGGGGATGTGTCTCAGGCCTTACTCCAACGAGGAAAAAGTTTCTTTAAGGTGCAGGCGCTTTCGGGGGACATACCTGGTGTAAACCCGGGATGCAGGGAAGGTGTGTCCCACGCCCACAATCAATGGGTTACCACATCGCCTTCCGGCGCGCCGCCGTGCGGGGGAACCGCCGGGGGTGTCCCCTCCTCGACGGGAGGCAACGACCGCTCCATCGGCAGATCGATCGCCAGCGCGATCACCTCGTCCATGTGCTGGACGAAATGGAACCTCAGGCTGTTCTTGATCTTCGCCGGGACCTCCGCCAGGTCCTTCTCGTTTTCCTGGGGAAGGATGACGGTCTTGATCCCGCCGCGGTGCGCCGCCAGCAGCTTCTCCTTGACCCCGCCGATCGGCAGCACGCGCCCCCGCAGCGTGATCTCCCCGGTCATCGCCAGGTCGTTGCGCGCCGGAACCCGGAGCAGGGCCGATGCGAGCGCCGTCGCCATCGTGATCCCGGCCGAGGGGCCGTCCTTGGGCGTGGCCCCTTCCGGCACGTGGATGTGGATGTCGTTCTTCTGGTAGAAATCCTTCTCTAGACCCATCAGCTCCGCTCGGGTCCGGATGTACGCAAGCGCCGCCGAGGCGGACTCCTGCATCACCTCGCCCAGCTTCCCTGTGACCTTTACGTTTCCCTTCCCCGGCATGATGGCGACCTCGATCAGCAGCAGCTCTCCGCCCACCTCGGTCCACGCGAGTCCGGTCGCCACCCCGATCGACTGCTTCTCCTCCGCCTCGCCGTACCGGTACCGCGTGACCCCGAGGTAGCGGCGCACCGCCTTCGGCGTCACGGTGATGCGGTCCTTCGCCGGATCCTTCACCACTTCCCGCGCGATCTTGCGGCAGACGGAGGCGATCTCCCGCTCCAGGCTGCGCACCCCCGCCTCGCGCGTGTAGAACCGGATGATCTGGAGGACCGCCATGTCGCTGAAGATCACTTTCTCCTTCGAGAGCCCGTGCTCCTCGACCTTCTTCGGGACGAGGTACCCCCGGGCGATGTGGAGCTTCTCCACCTCCGTGTACCCGTGAAGACGGATGATCTCCATCCGGTCCTGGAGCGGCCCCGGGATCCCGTGGAGCATGTTCGCGGTGGTGACGAAGAAGACGTCGGACAGGTCGTAGTCCACGTCGAGGTAGTGGTCGTTGAAGGTGCTGTTCTGCTCGGGATCGAGGACCTCCAGCAGCGCCGACGACGGGTCGCCGCGGAAATCCGCCGACATCTTGTCCACCTCGTCGAGCAGGAAGACCGGGTTGACCATTCCCGCCTTCTTGATCTGCTGCATGATCTTCCCGGGCATCGCTCCGATGTAGGTGCGGCGGTGGCCTCGGATCTCCGCTTCGTCCCGCACCCCGCCCAGCGACATCCGGACGAACTTCCGGCCCATCGCCCGCGCGATGGAACGGGCGAGCGACGTCTTCCCGACCCCCGGTGGCCCGACGAAGCACAGGATCGGGCCCTTCAGCTTCGAGACGAGCTTGCGGACGGCGAGGTATTCGAGGATCCGCTCCTTGACCTTCTCCAGTCCGTAATGGTCCTCGTCGAGGATCCGCTCGGCCTCGGAGATGTCGAGCTTGTCCTCGGTCCGCTCCTGCCACGGGAGGGAGACGAGCCAATCGATGTAGTTGCGGCTGACGGTCGCCTCGGCGGACATGGGCGACATCATCCGCAGCTTCTTGATCTCCTTCTGCGCCTTCTGATTCGCCTCCTTGCCCATCCCGCGCTTCTTGATCTTCTCCTCGAGCTCGTCGAGCTCGGAGCGGCCCTCCTCGCCGTGCCCAAGCTCCTTCTGGATCGCCCGCATCTGCTCGTTCAGGTAGAACTCGCGCTGGCTCTTCTCCATCTGCTTCTTGACGCGGCCCCGGATCCGCCGCTCGATCTCGAGGACCTCGACCTCGGACTCCATCAGCAGCAACAGCTTCTCGAGCCGTTCCGCGTCGGTCTCGAGCTCCAGCACCGCCTGCTTCTCCGTTACCTTGACGGGAAGCTGGGCCGCGAGAGTGTCGGCCAGGCGCGCCGGGTCGTCGACTCCGGAGACCTGGGTCGCGAGGTCCTGAGGGATCTTCTTGCTGAGCTTGGCGAAGTTCTCGAAGGAGGCGTGTACGTTGCGGGTCATCGCCTCGGCCGCCGCTCCGGTGTACGGCGTGGGGATCGATTCCTCGGCGCTCACCTGGAAGTACCGGTCGTTCGGGAGGTAATGGACGATCTTCGCGCGCATACGCCCCTCCACCAGCACCTTGACGGTGCCGTCGGGGAGCTTGAGCATCTGGATGACGTGGCTGATCGTGCCGACCCGGTGGATCTCGTCCTCTTCCGGCTCGTTCGTGGACGGGTCGATCTGGGAGGAGAGGAAGATCAGGCGGTCGAAGGAAAGGGCCGCCTCGAGGGCCGCGACGGATTTGTCCCGCCCGACGAACAGGGGGACCACCATGCCGGGGAAAACAACGATGTCCCGCAGGGGAAGAAGCGGGAGGATCTTCTTGCGGTCTGCCATGGACCCTCCCTCTCCCATACTTTCAGGCAAGCTCCGCTTGCTTCCCTTCCACGATCTCCGGCTGGACGCTCCCTCGCCCGCGGACCACTTCCTCGGTGACGATGCACTTGCGGATGTTGCTCTGGGACGGGATCTCGTACATCACGTCGAGCATGATGTGCTCGAGGATGGAACGCAGGCCCCGCGCTCCGGCCTTCCGCTCGATCGCATGCTGGGAAACGGCGTGCAGCGCCTCGTCGGTGAACTCGAGCTTCACGTTCTCGAAGTCGAACAGGCGCTGGTACTGGCGGACCAGGGCGTTTTTCGGGCGGGTGAGGATCTCCACGAGCGCGTCCTCGGACAGCTCGTGCAGCGTGGCCATCACGGGAAGGCGCCCGACGAACTCCGGGATGAGGCCGAACCGGATCATGTCCTCCGGCTGGGTGAGCTCGAGGAGCTTCCCCACGTTACGCTCCGACCGGGAGACGATGTCCGCGGCGAACCCCATCGTCTTCTTCGACGTTCTTCGCTCGACGATCCCCTCCAGCCCGACGAAGGCCCCGCCGCAGATGAACAGGATGTTCGTCGTGTCGACCTTGATGAACTCCTGCTGCGGGTGCTTCCGCCCGCCCTTGGGCGGCACGTTGGCGATCGTCCCCTCGAGGATCTTGAGGAGCGCCTGCTGCACCCCCTCGCCGGAGACGTCCCGGGTGATCGACGGGTTTTCCGACTTCCGGGCGATCTTGTCGATCTCGTCGATGTACACGATCCCCCGCTGCGCCTTCTCGACGTCGTAGTCGGCGGTCTGCAGCAGGGAGAGGATGATGTTCTCGACGTCCTCGCCGACGTACCCCGCCTCCGTAAGGGTGGTGGCGTCGGCGATGGTGAACGGCACGTTGAGAATGCGCGCGAGCGTCTGGGCGAGGAGCGTCTTCCCGCTGCCGGTGGGCCCGAGCAGGAGGATGTTCGACTTCTGCAGCTCGACGCCGTCGCCCTTGCGCGCCTCGATCCGCTTGTAATGGTTGTAGACGGCGACGGACAGGATCTTCTTCGCGCGCTCCTGGCCGATCACGTAATCGTCGAGCGTCTTCTTGATCTCGGCGGGCTTCGGGAGGCGGCGGCGCTTCTCCTCGAGGCTCCCCTCGGATTCATACTCCTCGGAGATGATGTCGTTGCACAGCTCGACGCACTCGTCGCAGATGTAGACCGTGGGCCCCGCGATGAGCTTGCGAACCTCGTTTTGCGCCTTCCCGCAGAAGGAACAGACCAACAGGTTCGCCTTGTCGTTGAATTTCCGGGTCAAGGGCTCCTCCGTCACTCCACCAGGGGTTTGAGGGACGCGACGCGCTTCGCGACCACCTGATCAATAATACCATACGTCATCGCCTGCTCAGCGGACATGTAGTAATCCCTCTCGGTATCCGCGCCGATCCGCTCCAGCGGCTGTCCCGTGTGTTTCGAGAGGATCCCGTTCAGGTGCTCCCGCATGCGGAGGATCTCTTCCGCCTGGATCTTGATGTCCGTCGCCTGGCCGCGCGTCCCGCCCATCGGCTGGTGGATGAGGATCCGGGCGTTGGGGAGAGCCGTACGCTTCCCATGCTCCCCCCCGGCGAGCAGGACCGCCGCCATCGACGCGGCCTGCCCGAGACATACGGCCGCCACCTGGGGCTTGATGAACTGCATCGTGTCGTAGATCGCCATCCCGGCGGTTACGATCCCTCCGGGGGAGTTGATGTAGAGGTTGATGTCCTTGTCCGGGTCCTCCGCCTCGAGGAACAGTAGCTGCGCGATCACCAGGTTGGCGACGTCGTCGTCGATCGGACTGCCGATGAAGACGATCCGGTCCTTGAGGAGCCGGGAGTAGATGTCGTAGGCGCGCTCGCCTCGGCTGGTCTGCTCGACCACCATCGGGACCAGGTTCATTCGGGCGCCCTCTCCTGCACTTCTGCGTTTTCCATAAGAAATCCCATCACTTTCCGCTCCAGGAGCCGGTCCCGCAACGCGTCCATCCGCTCCTCGGAACTGTACGTCTCCCGGACCTTCTCGTACTCCACTCCCTCGGCCGCCGCGATCGCTTTCATCTCCGCGTCGATCTCGGAGAAAGCGACGTCCAGGTTCTCCTGCCGGGCGATGGCGTCGATCAGCAGCCCCACCCGCACCATCCGCTCGCCGCTTGGCGCGAGCCGCTTGGACATCTTATCGACGTCCAGGTTCACTTTCTTTAAATTCACCCCCTGCGCCCCCATCTGCTCGACGGTGTCGCGGATCATCGCCACGGTCTGGCGCTTCACCAGGGTGGCGGGGACATCGAAGACGTTCCGTTCGGCCAACCCCTTCCGCAGAAATTCCTCGGCCCCGCGCAGAGACCGGTTTTCGGCTTCCGCGACAAGATTCCGCCGCATCTTCGCCCGCAAGTCGTTCAGATCCGCCACATCGCCGAACTGCTTCGCGAATTCGTCATCCAGGTCGGGGAGTCTCCTCTCCCGGACGTTGCCGACCTTCACCTCGAACGCCACGGTCTTTCCGGCGTATTTCGGCACGGGGTGCTCCGCCGGGAAGGCGATCTCGAAGGCACGGGTATCCCCGGCGCCGACCCCGAGCATCTTTTCCTCGAACTCCTTTCCGAACGGGATGCCGTTGGAAAGGACGATCGACACGTCGTCGTTGCTGTCCACCGTTTCGCCGCCCGCGGTCGCCGTGAACGCGAACTCCGCCAGGTCGCCGATCCGGGCCTTGCGCCCTTCCTCGGGCATGAAGTGCGCGTACGGGGTCCGAAGGCGCTCGATCGCCGCGGTCACGTCGTCGTCGGTCACGTTCACCTTCTCCTTGTATACGGGAATCCCCTTGTAATCCTTCGCCTCGATATCCGGGACCACCTCCACCGTGGCGGAGAAGACGAAATCCTCTCCCTCGATCAGCTTGGCGCCGTCCACGGCGCCCATGGAAAGCACCTTGAGGTCCTTTTCCTTGACCACCTCGGTGAGCGACTCCTTCACCAGGTGCTCCGACACCTCGGCCTCGACCGAGTCCCGGAACATCCGCTTCACCATCTCCATCGGAGCCTTCCCCTTGCGGAACCCCCGGACCGGGACCATCCGGCGAAGCTCCGTGAACTCCTGCTCGATCCGGCGGCCCACCTCTTCCGCCGGGATTTCGACCGTGATCTTCCGTTCGACGCCGGAAACGGCGTCCACGCTGGTTTTCATCGCTCTACGGTTCCCCTTTTCCTTTCGATGATGTTCGACGGCAACCTGGTGCGAGAGGAGGGACTTGAACCCTCACGGTTGCCCACCGGATCCTAAATCCGGCGCGTCTGCCATTCCGCCACTCTCGCCCCGTTCGACGGCGCCGAATTTATCAGTATAGACGAATCCTCCGGCCGCCTCAATGCCGGACAACCGGAGTTATCCGGGGTCTTTCCTGGGGGCGAGCCGGAGCTCCTCGAGGGACGGCGCCTCCTGGTCGAACCGCATGCCGAAGATGTAGAAGCCCGCAGGCTCGTCCGCCGCGCGGAACCAGATCACGGTCCCCTGCACCCGGACGGGCGGTTTCCCCTCCGGAAAAATGGTGGCGTCGATCCGGTTCCGGAAGGTCATGAGGGTGTCGTACATGATGTGGATGCCGTCCGGGGCGAGCCGGGGAGTCACCACGGACATCCCCGTGGGGGAGACGTCCTGGACATCCCCGGTGACGGGGGATGAAACCCGCCCGGGATCCCTTCCGCTGTGAACGGTGAACACGACGGTGGCCAATGGACGATACCGCTCCTTTGCTCTTCGATCCCGGTGGAAAAGGGTCATCCGGCCGGGTCTGCCTTTCTCTCCTCGTCGAGACGGCGCAGCCCTTCCATCATGAGCTGCATCTCGTCCATCTCGATCGTGCGGAGTTTCGTCGACTGCCCGTGCGCGATGACGAACGGCCCCTCCTGCCAGCGCAGCATCTCGTAGAAGGCCAACTCCCCCGAGAGGCTCCCCAGCTCGGCATGCCGGATCCGTCCGTTTTCGAACCAGATCTTCCCTTCGCCGCCCTTCCCGGTGACGCGGACGCAAGCGGTCTTCAGTCCCAGATGAAGGGTCTGGACGATGTCGGGGACGCCGAGGTTTCTCAGGTCCCCCACCACTCCCGCGGCCTGGGCGGTGCCCGGCGCCCCCTTGCGCCACTTCGCGTCGCGCCGGATGACGTTGCGGATTCTCGCGGCCAGCTCCTTGAGGTCGACCGGCTTGATGAGGAAATCCTCGGCGCCCAGGTGCAGCGCGTCGACCTTGGTTTTCGATTCGTCCATGCCGCTGAGGAAGATGAGGGGTGTATCTCCCCAGGGGGCGCTCGCCTCCCGCATCTTGCGGAACATCGCGATCCCATCCATCCCCGGCATCAACACGTCGGACACGACAAGGTCGGGCGGGTCCTTCTCCATCGCGGCCAGCGCGTCCTGGGCGTTGTCCGCGGCGAAGACGTCGAACCCCTCGTTCACGAGCTTCAGCTTGAGGAGCATGAGGAAGTCGACCTCGTCGTCGACCATCAGGATCCTCGGTTTCGGCCCGAGACCGCGGAAGTGGAACTTCCGGTCCACGACGGAGCTGAAAAGCTCCACCACCTCGGGGTCGAACTGGGTCCCGATGTTCTTGTGGAGTTCCCCGATCGCCTCCTCGCGCGTGAGGCTGCGGCTGCGGTACGGGCGGTGGGCGGTCATCGCGGTGAAAGCGTCGACCACGGCCAGGATCCGCGCGCCGATCGGGATCTCCCGCCCCTTCAGGCCGCTCGGATATCCTTTCCCGTCGTACCGCTCATGGTGGTGGATGATGATCGGCTTGACCTTCCACGGGAAGTCGACCGAGTCGATGATCTTCGCCCCGTTTTCGCAGTGCGACCGGACCGTCTTGTACTCCGACTCCGAGATCTCCCGCTTGCCGACCAGGATGTCGTTCTTGATGCCGATCCGTCCGATGTCGTGGAGGAGCGACCCGACCACGATCTCGTCCACCGTTTCCCTGTCCAGCTTCATCTCCTCCGCCACGAAGCGGGCGTACTCCATCGTGATATGGGAGTTCCCCCCGAAGAACGGATCGTTCACCTCGAGCAGGCTGACCAGGACGTCGAGCGCCTCGATCAGGCATTTCTTGAGCCGACCGTCCTCGGCGACCGGCTTCGCGATCGCCGGCCGGACCGCGGAGGACGCGTGAAGGAGTTCGACGATTTCCCTCTGGTCGAGAATGAAGTCGGACGTGCCGAACCGAAGGACGTCGTCGGAGCTGCGGATCGTCGTGAAGGAGGAGAGGACGACGACGCGGGTCTTCGGGGAAACGCGGGCGAGGCGCCGTTTGAACTCGACGCCGGAGTAATCGGGAAGCAACAGTTCGACGAGGGCGGTGTCGAAGGCCGCGTTCCCGGCGATTTTCAGGGCCTCCGCGCCGGATCCCGCGAGCGCGACGTGGAACCCCTCCTCGGAGAGGAGGTTCGCCAGCATGTCCCGCACCGCCGGGTCGTTGTTGACGAGCAGGACCGGGATGCGCGCTTCCCGCGACGGTTCCATGTCAGCTCTCCCGAACATCCGCGCCGGTCATTTCCGCCGGAACGGGCAGCGCCAGAAGGTCGAGGATCGTCGGGGCGAGGTCCTCGAGCGCGCGGTCTTCCCGCAGCCGCGCGCCGACGGCCCCCGGGTCGGCGAGGACGAGCGGCACGAGGTTCGTCGTGTGCGCGGTGAAGGGTCCTCCGGTCGAAGGATCGATCATCTGCTCGGCGTTGCCGTGGTCGGCGGTCACGAGCGCCACCCCACCGACCTCCCATGCCATCTCCACGACCCGCTGAAGGTTCCGGTCCACCGCCTCGATCGCCTGGATCGCCGCCGGAAGAACGCCGGTGTGCCCCACCATGTCCCCGTTGGCGAAGTTGAGGACCATCACGGCGTGCTTCCCGGAGGCGATCTCGCCGACGGCGCGCTCCGCCACCTCGTACGCGCTCATCTCGGGCTTGAGGTCGTAGGTGGGCACGGACGGTGAGGGGATCAGGATCCGCGACTCCCCGGGGTAGACCGTCTCCTCGCCGCCGTTGAAGAAGTACGTGACGTGGGCGTACTTCTCCGTCTCGGCGATCCGGAGGCTGGAAAGCCCCGCGTCGGCCAGCGCCCGCGCGAGGATATTGTCGAGCCGCTGCGTGGGAAAGGCCGCGGGAAGCCCGAACGTCCCGTCGTAGACGGTCATGCAGGCGTAGGAGAGGGAAAGCCGCTCGGGGCGGGGAAAGCGCTCGAACGTCTCCTGCGTCAGGGCCCGGGTGATCTCGCGCGCCCGGTCGGCCCGGAAGTTGAAGAAGATCACCGAGTCACCGGGGGCGATCCGCCCGACGGGCCGGCCGTCCCGTACGATCACCACGGGCTCGATGAACTCGTCGGTCTTCCCCGCCGCGTACGACGCGGCGACGGCGGCCGCGGGATCGCCGGCGGTGGTTCCCTCCCCGCGGACCATCGCCTTGTACGCACGCTCGACGCGGTCCCACCGGTTGTCGCGGTCCATCGTGTAATACCTGCCGACGACGGTCGCCACCTCCCCGGCGCCGATCTCGACCGTCTTCGCCAGCAGGGCGCGGAGGTGATCGATCCCGCTCTGCGGCGGGGTGTCCCGTCCGTCGAACACGGGGTGGAGACGCACGTTCGGGACGCCGCGCTCCTTCGCCATCCGCAGCAGCGCATAGAGGTGTGTGTGATGGGAGTGCACGCCGCCGTCGGAGAGCAGGCCCACGAGGTGGAGCGCCTTCCCCTTTTCCCTGGCCGCGTCCATGGCGGAACACAGGACGGGGTTGCGGAAGAAGTCGCCGGTCCGGACGGACTTCGAGATCCGGACGAGGTCCTGGTACACCACCCGTCCCGCCCCGAGGTTCAGGTGCCCGACCTCGGAGTTCCCCATCTGGCCGGCAGGAAGCCCCACGCGCTCCTCCGACGCGTGGACCAGGGTTCGCGGGAACCCCGCCCAGAGCCGGTCGAAGAACGGCGTGTCGGCGAGGGCCACCGCGTTCCCTTCCTTCTCATCGCGATGACCCCAGCCGTCCATGATGATCAGGGCGACGAAGGGGCGTTTCATCTCAGAGATTATAGAACACTCCCCGCCCGTCGAACCGGGCCGCCGGACCGAGTTCCTCTTCGATCCGGAGAAGTTGGTTGTACTTCGCGATCCGGTCGGTCCGCGAGGCGGAGCCGGTCTTGATCTGTCCGGTGGAGAGCCCCACGACGAGGTCGGCGATCGTGCTGTCCTCGGTCTCGCCGGATCGATGGGACACGACGGCGGTCCACCCCGCGCGCTTCGCCATCTCGATCGCCTCGATCGTCTCCGTCACGGTGCCGATCTGGTTCAGCTTGATGAGGACGGAGTTGGCCACCCCCTTCGCGATCCCCTTCCGCAGGATCGAGGGGTTGGTGACGAAGATGTCGTCCCCCACGATCTGTATCTTCTTCCCCATCGCGTCCGTGAACATCTTCCAGCCTTCCCAGTCGTCCTCGGCGAAGCCGTCTTCGATCGAGACGATCGGGTACTGGCGGCACAGGTCCTCGTAGAACCGGACGAGCTGCGCGGAGTCCCTCTTCGACTTGTCGGATTTGCGGAATACGTATTTCCCCTTCTCGCGGAACTCGGAGGCGGCGGAGTCGAGGGCGACGCAGATGTCCTTCCCCGGGTTGTACCCGGCCTTCGTGATCGCCTCGAGGATCACCTCGATCGCCTCCGCGTTGGACCGCAGCTGGGGGGCGAACCCGCCCTCGTCGCCGACGTTCGTGTTCAGCCCCTTCCCCTTCAGCACCTTCTTCAGGTTGTGGAACGTCTCGACCCCCATCCGGAGCGCCCCGGAGAAGCTCTTCGCCCCCACCGGCATCACCATGAACTCCTGGATGTCCATGTTGTTGTCGGCGTGGGAGCCGCCGTTCAGGATGTTCATCATCGGGACGGGGAGGGTGCACGCGCCGACTCCGCCGAAGTACCGGTACAGCGGCAGGCCGCACGCCTCCGCAGCCGCCCGGGCCACCGCGATCGAGGCCCCGAGGATCGCGTTCGCCCCCAGCTTCCCCTTGTTTTCGGTGCCGTCGAGGACGATCAGCATCCGGTCGACGAGAACCTGCTCCGTCGCGTCGTACCCGATCAGCTTTGGAGCGATTACACGGTTCACGTTGCGGACCGCCTTCGTCACGCCCTTCCCCAGGAACCGCTTCGGGTCTCCGTCGCGAAGCTCCACGGCCTCGCGGGTCCCGGTCGACGCGCCCGAGGGGACGATCGCCGCCCCTTCCGCGCCCGACTCGAGCAGCACCTCGACCTCGACGGTCGGGTTCCCCCGGGAGTCCAGGACCTCCCTTCCGTGCACATCGACGATCATCGTCATGCCGCGTCCCTCCTGCGTGCGACCTTGGTTATCCGAATTACGGATGGATGAATTCCTTGCCGCCTTCCCGGACCGAAAGCACGGGGCACGGCGCCATGCGGACGACCTTCTCGGCCGTGCTGCCGAAGATCACCCGCTCCACGCCGGTGCGGCCGTGCGTCCCGATCACGATCAGCCCGGCCCCGCACTCCCGGGCTTCGCGGACGATCTCCCGGTAGGGAATGCCGGATGCCGTCCGGGTCTCCACTCCCGGGAGTCCATCGAAGTGCGCCTTGAGGAACGCGTCCATCCCTTCACGGGCGTACTGTTCCATCCGTCCCCGGAGCAATTCGAGCGGGACCTCTCCCCGGAACATCGGGTCGAGCGCCGCGGGTTCGTCGAGGACATGGAGCACGATCAGGCGGGATCCGAAGCGCTCGGCCAGCAGCCGAGCGGCCCCGGCCGCCTCGGCGGAACATCCGGAAAAATCGGAAGGCAACAGGATCGTCCTGAACATGGCCACCCCCGGAATGGGAACGCCCCGGCCGGATACCGGTCCGGCCGGGGCGCGAATTCTATCGGAGAGGCGACTGCCGGATCGGACGCAGGCGCGCCTTACTTCCTCTTCCCGCCGACCGCTTCCTTGAGCCCCTTGCCCGCAGTGAACTTGGGAACCTTGGCCGCCTTGATCTTGATCGCCTCGCCCGTCTGGGGGTTGCGCCCCGTGCGGGCTTTCCGGTTGCTGACACTGAACGTACCGAAGCCGGTCAACGTGAGTTTATCGCCCTTCTTCAAACTTTTTGTGACCGAGTTGAGAAACGCCGCCACCGCGTCTTCCGCCTGCCCTTTCCCGATTCCCGCCTCTGCGCGAACGGCCTCGACCAGTTCCGCCTTCGTCATCTGCCATACCTCCTCAAGTTTTTGTGACGCCCCCGGAAACCGGGGAAAACGCCGATGGAGCGCGATGGAAGTTGTTTTCATTAATCCCGAAAGACACCCGCGTGTCAAGGGCTAAACGGCCCTGTAAAAATCGCCTCGGACCCCGGAATCATTGGAACGGGAACCCGAGTTGCTATAATCAAATCTTATGCCATCGCGTCGCCGGTTCCTCATCTGCATGGGCCTCTCCGTGCTGCTGCACATCCTCGTCATCTGGCTGGTGTACCGGTTCCCCTCCACGGTCCGCCGACCGGAAGAAGTCATGGAGATCGACCTCTCGGACATTCCGCGCGCGACGGACTTCCTGCCGGCGGAGCGCGGCATCCTCGAAGGGCGGCCGCCGCGCCCCGCGCCTCCCCCGCCGGCGAGGAAGGATGCCCCGACCCCCCCGGCGATGCAAGGACGCGTACCGGACCTCCCCGTCAAGCCGGATCTGCCGCCCGAGGAGTCGTTCCCGGTCAACGCACGGAAAGCGGAACCGGCCGGGGAGGCGAAGGAGGAGCCGACGCCTTCCCCAACGACGCCGCGGAGCACCCCCGGGAAAAGCGGCGCGCCGGAAAGCGCCCCGTCGAAGTCGCTGCGGGACCTCACGCCCTCCCTCGGCGAGATGGTGATGGCGCGCAAAGAGTCGTCGGGAGGGCGCGGGCAGGGAGCCGCGACGGGGGACGCGGTGGGCACCGGAGGAAAGGCGACCGGGGAGGAGGGCGTCACGGAGGAGGGAGGCGGCGGGTTCCGCCTTACGCCGCTGAACGCGCCGGAGGTCCAGTACATCTCGTATTTCGCGTCGATCAAGCGGAAGATCGAGCTGGTGTGGCAATACCCGTACGAAGCCGCGGTGGCCGGAATCCAGGGCGAGCTGGTCCTCGATTTCGTGATCGCGCGCAGCGGAGCGGTGGATTCGGTCGAACTGGTCCGCAGCTCGGGGTCGAAGCTCCTCGACGACGAGGCGATCCGCTCCATCCGTGTGGCGGCCCCGTTCGATCCGATACCTTCCGGGTACAAGATCCCCAGCCTGCAGATCCGCGGCCGCTTCGTCTACGTCCACGGCGGGGCGCTCCGGCTGCGCTGATCGGGAGGCTACTCCGGCTCTTCCCCTACGAAGCGAACGTACTCCTCGGCGGTGAGCAGGGCGTCGAGCTCTTCGCGGGCGGCCGGGCGGATCAACAGCAGCCACCCCTTGCCGTACGGATCCTCCGTCACATTCCGCGGGGCGCTCTCCGTCTCCGGGTTGACGGCGGCCACGACCCCCGAGAGGGGAGACAGCAGTTCGAACACGGTGGTGGTGGATTCGACCAGCCCGATCGGCTCCCCGGCGGAAACCTCCGTCCGCGGGGGAGGAAGTTCCACGGAGACGACGTCCCCGAGGAACGCTCCCGGCACGTGGGTCAGCCCGGAGCGCACGTCGCCGGAATCGCCGGGCATCGCCCATGCGTGGGACCGCGAATAGCGGCGGTCCGGCGGCGGGTGCATCGCGGAATCTACCCGCCGGCCGCGCGGCGGATTGCCGCTTCGCAGGTGTTCTGCAGCAGCATCGCGATCGTCATCGGGCCGACGCCGCCGGGAACGGGGGAAAGGAGCCCCGCCACCTTCTTCGCTTCGTCGAAGGCGACGTCGCCGCAAAGCTTTCCGGCCGCGTTCCGGTTCATCCCGACGTCGATCACGACGGCGCCCGGCTTGATCCAGGAGCCCCGGATCATCTCCGCCCGTCCCACCGCCGCCACCACCACGTCCCCGGTCCGGACCACGGAGGGAAGGTCGACGGTGCGGGAGTGGCAGATCGTCACGGTCGCGTGGCGCGAAAGGAGAAGGATCGCCGCCGGCTTCCCGACGATGTTGCTGCGCCCCACGACGACTGCGTGCTTACCCTTCAACTCCACTTTTTCGTGGTCGAGCATGGTGAGGATTCCGTACGGCGTGCACGGGAGGAAGGAACTGCCGCCCGTGAAGAGGCGTCCGGCGTTCACCGGATGGAAGCCGTCGACGTCCTTGGCCGGATCGACCGCCTCGATCACCTTCGATTCCTCGATCTGCTTCGGAAGGGGGAGCTGGACGAGGATCCCGTGGACGGTGTCGTCGGCGTTGAGCCGCGCCACGAGATCGAGCAGTTCGGACTCCGGAGTGGTTTCAGGGAGGTCGATCTGACGGGAGAGGAACCCCGCCTCGGAGGCCGCCTTCCCCTTGTGGCGGACATACACCTGCGACGCGGGGTTTTCCCCCACGAGGACGACGGTGAGGCCGGGGCGGACGCCCGTTCGCGCGGTGAACGCGGCGACCTTTTCCTTCACCTGCGCCCGGACGGACGCGGCGATGGCCTTCCCGTCGATCAACTTGGCGGTCATGCAACACCCCCGGTCGAATGGAGTCCCTCTTATCTACACCAACCCCGCGGGGCGGGGCAACACCGGAGGATCAGCATGCTGGATGGTCGCATCCGGGACTACCGCTTCGGCTGCGTCGCCTCGGAGGGCGGGGCTCCGTTCGTGGCTCGCCGTGCGGTAAACCTGCACGGCTGCGCTTTACCTCACTTCGCCCCCCCTCCTGCGGCGACTTCGCCCGATACCAGCCACCGATGGGTCTTTGCGGCGAAGGGTACGGCAGGAAAAGAACCCTGTAAGGTGCAGGCGCTTTCAGGGGACATACCTGGTGCAAACGCGGGATGCAGGGAAGGTGTGTCCCCTGCCCACAACCCACAAGCCACGCAGTGCCTAGTCCAGTTTCGGGCAGCCGGCGCAGGCGGGGGGGGGCGATCCGGCCCCGGATGCCGCCGGGCAGGACGCCGCCGCGGGCTCCTTCGCCATCGGCTCCCCTTTCCCCTTGCCGTTCCCCTTGCCGTTCCCGTTGTCGTGGCTCCTGCTCCCGTAGTCGGTGGCGTACCACCCGCTCCCCTTCAGTACGAAGGCGGAGGACGAGATCATCTGGTCGACCCTTCCTCCGCAGGAGCGGCACTTCTTCATCGGCCTGTCGTGCGTCCCCTCGATCCGCTCGGCGACCGCCTCGCACTTCCGGCACTTGTACTCGTGGATGGGCATGATCCGGTTCCTCCTCAAGCCATGCGGAACGAAAAAAAGCTCCCCGGACCGATGCGGCCCGGGGAGCACTCCCGCTATTTTCTGTTCTAGTACATCCCGCCGCCGCCCGGGGGCATCTGCGGCATCTCCTTCTTCTCCTCGGGCTTCTCGGCGATGGCGCACTCGGTGGTGATCATGAGGCCCGCCACCGACGCGGCGTTCTGCAGCGCCACGCGGGTCACCTTGGTCGGGTCGAGGATCCCGGCCTTCATCAGGTCCTCGAACTCCTCGGTGGCCGCGTTGTAGCCGTAGTTCCCCTTCCCGTTCTTGATCTTGTCGACGATGACGCCGCCGTCCTGGCCGGCGTTGATCGCGATCTGCTTGGCGGGCTCGACGAGCGACTTCCGGACGAGGTCCACGCCCGCCTGCTGGTCGTGCTCGAGCTTCAGGTGGTCGAGGCAGGGAGCGGCCCGGATGTACGCCACGCCGCCGCCGGCGACGATCCCTTCCTCGACCGCCGCGCGGGTCGCGTGCAGGGCGTCCTCGACGCGCGCCTTCTTCTCCTTCATCTCCGTCTCGGTGGCCGCGCCGACGTTGATCACCGCCACGCCGCCGACCAGCTTCGCCAGCCGCTCCTGGAGCTTCTCCTTGTCGTAGTCGGAGGTGGTCTCCTCGACCTGCGCCCGGATCTGCTTCACCCGGCCTTCGATGTCGGCTTTCTTGCCGGCCCCGTCGATGATCGTGGTGTTGTCCTTGTCGATGACCACGCGCTTGGCGCGGCCGAGGTCGGTCAGGGTGACCGCCTCGAGCTTGATCCCCATCTCCTCGGCGATCGCCTTCCCGCCGGTGAGGATCGCGATATCTTCCAGCATGGCCTTCCGCCGGTCGCCGAAACCGGGGGCCTTGACGGCCGAGGCGTTCAGCGTGCCGCGGAGCTTGTTCACCACGAGGGTGGCCAGCGCCTCTCCCTCGACTTCCTCCGCCACGATCAGCAGCGGCTTGCCGCTGCGGGCGATCTGCTCCAGCAGCGGGAGCAGGTCCTTCATGTTGGCGATCTTCTTCTCATGGATGAGGATGTACGGGTCCTCGAGGATGACCTCCATCCGCTCGGGGTCCGTGACGAAGTACGGGGAGAGGTAGCCGCGATCGAACTGCATCCCTTCGACGATCTCGAGGGTGGTCTCCATCCCCTTGGCTTCCTCGACGGTGATGACCCCCTCCTTGCCGACCTTGGCCATCGCCTCGGAGATGATGTTCCCGATCGTCTCGTCGTTGTTCGCCGAGATGGTGCCGACCTGGGCGATCTCCTTGGGGTCCTTCGTCGCCTTCGACATCTTCTTGAGCTCGGCGGCGACGGCCTCGACGGCCTTGTCGATTCCGCGCTTGAGGTCCATCGGGTTGTAGCCGGCCGCGACCAGCTTCGCCCCCTCCCGGTAGATCACCTGGGCCAGTACGGTGGCGGTGGTGGTCCCGTCGCCCGCGACGTCGCTCGTCTTGGAGGCGACCTCCTTCACCATCTGCGCGCCCATGTTCTCGAACTTGTCCGCCAGTTCGATCTCCTTGGCCACCGTGACGCCGTCCTTGGTGACCAGGGGGGAGCCGAACGACTTGTCGATGATCACGTTGCGTCCCCGGGGGCCGAGAGTGATCTTGACCGCATCGGCCAGTGCGTCAACGCCCACCTTGATCTTGCCGCGGGCCTCCTCGCTGAACTTCAGAACTTTCGCCATCGTATCCTTCCTCCTTAAGTTTGTTCGCTCGTATGGGTGGGGTGCGGCCTACTTGGTCAGGATCGCCAGGATGTCGTCTTCGCGCAGGATCAGGTGCTCCACGCCGTCGACCTTGATGTCCGTGCCGGAATATTTTCCGAACAGGATGCGGTCGCCCGCCTTCACCTCGGGGGTCACACGGGTTCCGGTGTCCGTCACTTTACCGGGGCCCACGGCGACGACCAGGCCCTCCTGCGGCTTCTCCTTGGCCGAATCGGGAATGATGATCCCGCCCTTCGTCTTGCTCTCCTCTTCCACCCGCTTGATCAGAATTCTGTCCTGCAACGGCTTGACCTTCATGCTGTTTCCTCCTTCACCTTGGAAAGTGGTCGTGATTGCCTGTCGGCGGTTAGCACTCAATCGAGTTGAGTGCTAACAACGATCATACAGAAGATCCGGAAGGTCTGTCAAGGGGGGTACGGAAGAAAAAGAGGTTCGTCGGATAAATGCAATATTTTCAAGGTGTTGGTACAGAAACCTGGGGCGGAATGGCTGTTTTACAGTTTCCGGCGGGTCATCTCCTCCTCGAAATATTTCCGGTAGAGGATCTCCCATTCCCGTCCGCCCTCGGGCACCTTGCGGGACAGCCTCGAGATACGCTCCCGGGCGAAGGCGTCCACCGCCTCCTCCGCCCCCGCGTACGAATCAAGGACCGCCTTGGCCTCCCGGTGCGCCGCCGGCTCGTCCGGAAAATCGGCGACCCCCCCCTTTTGGAGAGCGTTCCGCAGCCGGTGGGAGAGATGGGAGATGCGGGGACCGGTCAGCCGCACGGCGTTCCCCTCACAGGACGACGTCCCGCTCTTTGGCGAGACGTTCCTTGATCTTCTGGAACAGGATGCGGCTGTTCGCCTGGGTGGCTTCGATCTTCCCGAGGTGCTTCTGCAGCAGCGCTTCGGCATCCCGATCGAGCTCCGCCTCCCTCTGGATGTCCTTGTGGATCTCCGCGATCATCATGGAGAGGAGCGCGGCATCGGACGCTTTCGGGTGGATCAACCCCTTCGCCTTCCAGCGGGCCAGGATCGCGGCGCAGAGGCGCCGGACCAGATCATCGGTGAACCTCAACGCCCCCGTCCCTTTCCGGCTACCCAGCCGCGGAAGTCGGGGCCGATGACGCCCCGCATCCTGTATCTTTCCATCGAAACGGCGCAGGGGCAATCCCTTTCCTGCCCCGCGACGGCGCGGGCGGCCGCGATCGCGATCTCCGGGATCGAGTTTTTCGCCGCCTCGACGGCCGCCGCCTCCCCGGGCGGCAGCATCCCTTCGAACAGCGCGCCGGTACGGTACGGCATCTTCCGAACCCCTTCCGCGTAGTTCGTCACGTACGCCACCGGCGCGTAGCAGATCTCCAGCTCCCGCGCGAGGAACGCCTCGGGGCAAAGGGTCATCCCGACGAGATCCGCCCCGGCGCGCGCGAGAAACCGGATCTCGGCGGGGGTTTCCAGCCGCGGCCCCTCGGTGCAGGCGTAGGTGCCGCCGAAGTGGAGCCCTGCATAGCGTAGCTTCCCTCCTTCGCGCGAACCCCATGCGCTACGGAGGGCTCCGCGCAGGATCTCACAGAACACCGGGAATTGCCGCAGGAAGCCGATCCCCTTCCCCTCGTAGAAGGTGGAAGGGCGGTTCCGTGTGAAGTCGAGGAGATCGTCGGGGAGGACCAGGTCGCCGGTCCGGACCTTCCTGGAGATCGCGCCGGGGCCGGTCCAGGCGACGATCCGTGTCACCCCCAGGGACTTCGCGGCGTAGATGTTGGCGCGGTAGTTCACATACGGCGCGGTCTTCTCGTACCCCTTCTCGCCGTGCCGCGA
>Ga0268386_10000287_pt1 | contig 30802 bp, 23 predicted proteins | sample RVTome_15_FD_200260 | JGI IMG/M metagenome (GOLD analysis project Ga0268386, IMG submission 200260) | Soil microbial communities from uranium-contaminated site in the Upper Colorado River Basin, Wyoming, United States - RVT150D86... ... | reverse complement strand
GATCTCGAGGAGCCCGGTATCGCCACTGATAGGCCGGGACCCGGCACGTACGAATTTCATCCCGTTATAGTCGGGCGGATTGTGACTCGCCGTCACCATGATGCCGCCGTTCATCGACTCTGCGGACGTCGCGAAGTAGATCATCTCGGTGCCGCAGAGCCCGATGTCGTAGACATCGACTCCGCATCCGGTCAGGCCGCGGGTCAACGCGTCGCTGATCGCCGGGCTCGACAGCCGAATGTCATGACCTACGACGACGCGAGCCGGTTTCAGCCACGTGGCGTACGCGGCGCCGACGGCATGAGCGATGTCCTCGTTGATCTCATCGGGCATCCGACCACGCAGGTCGTAGGCTTTGAAGGCGGGAATCTTCATGCTGTTAGTTTAGATTAGGTATCAGCGATCAGTTGGCAGAGATCAGGACGCCCAATAGAGAACCGGCAGCTTGGACTGCGTCCTGCGACGCTGCAAACTGCATGTTGCGCCGCGCCTCACCAAGGCAGCTGCCTGCTATCGGTTTGCCGGCCCATCTCGGCCGAGCCTAGCGCGGCGGCAACAGTGCAGTGTCTGCCCTGCACACTGCCACCTGCTACCTGCCACCTATCTGGCGGGCTCCTTCTCTCTCCCATACACATCCTCGAACCTCACGATGTCGTCCTCCCCGAGGTACGAGCCGGTCTGCACTTCGATGATGTGCAGCGGAATCTTGCCGGGATTCTCGATCCGGTGTTTCGTACCGATGGGGATGTAGATCGACTGGTTTTCCTCGAGCAGGAGTACTTCTTCACCGCGCGTGATGCGGGCCGTTCCCGACACGACGATCCAGTGCTCGGCCCGGTGATGATGAAGTTGCAGCGACATCGAGGCACCCGGCTTCACGATCAGTCGCTTGACCTGGAACCGCTCGCCCGAATCAGTGCTGTCATAGCTCCCCCAAGGCCGGAATACCTCGCGATGCAGCGTGTGCTCGTAGCGCGACTGGCGCTTCAATTCATTGACGACCAGCTTGACGTCCTGGACCCGCTCCTTCGGCACGACGAGCACGGCGTCCTTCGTCTCGACGACGATGTGGCCTTGCAGTCCGACGGCGGCCACCAGCCTGCTCGTCGAGTGCAGGTAGCTGTCGTGCGTGTCGATCGACAAGACGTCACCGATTTCCACGTTGCCGGCGGCATTGGCCGGTATTGCCCGGTGCAGCGCCGACCAGGAGCCGACGTCGCTCCAGCCTGCGTCGAGTGGGACGACCGAGGCCAGGCGGGTCTTCTCCATCACGGCATAATCGATCGAATCGCTCGGACACTCGCCGAATTCCTTCGCCGGCAGGCGGACGAAATCGAGATCGCGTTGCGCCGCCATCATCGCCTGGACGCAGCTGTCGTAGATCGCGGGTGAAAACCGTCGCAACTCGTCCAGTACGACCGTCGCGCGAAACATGAACATCCCGCTGTTCCAGTAGTACTCCCCCGACTCGACGTATTCCTGCGCAGCCTCGAGCGCGGGCTTTTCGACAAAACGCTGCACCGGGTAAGCCGGACCCGGCCCAGGTTCGCGGCGGATATATCCGTAACCGGTCTCGGGCGAATGTGGCACGACGCCGAACGTGACCAGGCGCCCCTCGTCGGCTTCCTGAAATGCCACCTGCACAGCTTCTCGGAACACATCGACGCGCCCGATCACGTGATCGGCAGGCAGGATCAGCAGCATCGGATCGGATGGGTCGCGCTCCCGTCCCTTGCCGGGCGACACCGCAGCCATCGCAGCGACGGCCACGGCCGGCGCGGTGTTGCGCCCGACCGGCTCGAGCAGAATCGAATGCGCGGTGAGGCCGATCGCGCGCAACTGCTCTGCGACCATGAACCGGTGATTGTCGTTGCAGACGATGATCGGCGCTGCGACCTCCGGCACCCCGGCCATGCGCGCCAGTGTCTCCTGCAGCATCGTGCCGCGACCCACGAGCGGCAGCAGTTGCTTCGGGTAGGCCTCCCGTGACAACGGCCAGAGCCGCGTTCCTGAGCCGCCCGAGAGGATGACCGGTATCAGCATCGATGTGCTCCCGCAGCCAGGGCCGTCGTAATCACCCCGTATGGGGCGCGCTTGCGTCGCCGACTCGTGCGCCGACGCCCGGATTGTACGCGACCGGCTTTCGTAGGGTCATGCGTGCACCCTGCAAGCCCGAACTCCGGCACACGAGTCACAACGGCCAGGCAGCGGGGATTACGATCAGCGCGGTGATACCGACGAATACGTTCATCGGCAGGCCGAAACGCACGAAATCGCCGAAGCGATAGCCGCCGGGGCCGTAGATCATCAGATTCGTCTGATAGCCGATCGGCGTCACGAACCCCGCCGAGGCCGCAATCATCACGGCGATCACGAACGGCATGAAGTGCGCGCCCGACTGCGCAGCTGCGGCCATCGCAATCGGAAACATCAGCACGCCGGCGGCGTTGTTCGTCACGAGCTCGGTCACGACGACCGTCGCGACGTAAACGAGACACAGCGCGATGAAGGCATCGTTCCCCGCGATTGCAGCGATCGAGGCGGCGAGCCAGGCGGCAGCGCCGCTGTCGGTCAGCGCAAAGCCGAGCGCATACGACGCTGCGATCGCTACGATGACGGGGTATTCGATGCTGCGCCGGGCAGCTGCCAATGTCACGCAGCGGAAGCCGACCATCGCACCGGCGGCGAGAAATGCCGCAGTGAACAGCGATGTGAGGCCGCTCGCGGCGAGACCCACCATGGCGAGCAGTATCGCCGCGGCCAGCGGCGCACGACGGAAATCCGGGGGCGTCGAGTCCTTGAGCCCGCTGACCAGCAGGAACTCGCGGTTGTGCCGATGCCGGTCGACGAATGCATCATCGGTCTCGACGAGCAGCGTGTCGCCGGGGCGCAATCGGACGTCGCCGAGTTTGCCTTCGAGTCGCTGCCCCTCGCGGGAAATGGAAATGATGCCGGCCTGGTAGCGGGTGCGAAATGCACCCTCGCGGACGGTCATGCCCGCGAGCGGCGAGCTCGGTGCGAGCACCAACTCGACCAGACAGCGCTGCGAGCTGCGCAGGTTCAGCCTGAAATCCTGATCGGGTGCGATGTCAAGACCGGGAATCAATCGCAGATCACGCACGGCATCTGCCACGCCGACGAAGGTCAGCACATCACCCGCTGCCAGCACTTCCTGGGGTCCGACGGCGGTCAGCAGCTCACCGTTACGTGCGATCTCGAGCAGATAGGCACGCGGCATGCTGCGCAAGCCCACGGCGCCGATCGTGCGACCCGCGAGCGGGCTGCCACTCTTGATTCCCACTTCGAAGCTGTACTCGCGCGCATTGCTCAACTGTTCGATCGCGTCCTCGCGGTCCGGCAACAGCCAGCGACCGATCAGCAGCACGTAGAGGAATCCGACCAGGGTCAGCGGTACGCCGACGCGTGCAAGAGCGAAAATGCCGAGCCCGGCATCCGGGTGGACGTTCTGCAGCAGTCCATCGACGACCAGATTCGTGCTGGTGCCGATCAGCGTGCACGTCCCCGCCAGAATCGCCAGATTGTTCATCGGCAGCAGCAATCGCGAAGCGGGCAGCGACAGGCGCCTGGCCCATTCCTGAGCGATCGGGATGAACATCGCAACGACCGGGGTATTGCTGACGACGGTGCTCACGAGAGCGCTCGCGGCCATCAGCCGGATCTGTGCGGCGATGACGGTAGTCGGATGGCCGAACACACGCTGCGACAACCACGCCAGCGCCCCGGTCTCCCGCAGTCCCGCTACGACGACGTAAAGCGCAGCAATCGTCATCACGCCCGGGCTTGCGAAGCCGGACAGGGCGCGCTCGGGCGACAGGACGCCGAGTGCCGTCAGCGCCACCATCGCCGTGAGCAGCACGATATCGGCCGCAAGCGAGGTCATTGCCAGTAGCAACAACACCGCGGTTACGACCACGAGGGTCTCGAGAATGGTGATGTCCATCGAGCCGCCGGAACGGCGGTAGATCGCTAGAGTGATTCGCCCCGGCCGATACCGAAGTACCTGAGACCAAAGCGGGTCACGAAGTCAGGGTCGTAGAGGTTCCGGCCATCGAATACGACCGGCTGACGCAGTCGCTGCTTGATCGCGTCGAAATCCGGGCTGCGAAACTCCTGCCATTCCGTGACGATCGCGAGTGCATCGGCCCCTTCACAGGCAGTCATCGCATTTTCCACCAGCGTCAGATTGGAGCGCTCCCCGTACAGTCTGGCGGCTTCCGGCATTGCGACTGGATCGTACGCCCGGACGCTCGCACCCACCTGCCACAGCGACTCGATCAGCGCACGGCTCGGCGCTTCGCGCATATCGTCGGTATTCGGTTTGAACGCGAGTCCCCAGACCGCCACCGTCTTACCCGCAAGATCCCCGTCGAAATAGCTTGCGATCTTCTGGTACAGGACGCGCTTCTGCCGTGCATTGACCGATTCGACGGCATCGAGCAACGACGGCGTGAACTCCAGATCGCGAGCGCTGCGCGCGAGCGCTTTCACATCCTTCGGAAAGCACGAGCCGCCATAGCCGACACCGGGGTAGATGAAGTGATAGCCGATGCGTGGATCCGAACCGATGCCGAGGCGCACTTTCTCGATATCGGCTCCCATCCGCTCGGCCAGGTTCGCGAGTTCGTTCATGAAGCTGATCTTCGTCGCCAGCATCGCGTTCGCAGCATACTTGGTCAGCTCTGACGACCTGATGTCCATCACGATCATTCGCTCGCGATTGCGCGTGAACGGGTCGTACAGGACTTTCAGGAGTTCCGCGGTGCGAGGATTGTCCGTGCCGACGATGATGCGCTCCGGCTTCATGAAGTCGCCGATCGCTGCGCCTTCCTTCAGAAATTCGGGATTCGAGACGACGTCGAACTCGACCACCGCGTTGCGACGCTCCAGCGTCGCGGCGACCCGCGCCCGCACTTTGTCGGACGTGCCCACCGGCACCGTCGATTTCGTCACGATCACACGGTACTCGTCGAGGTGTTCACCGATCGACTCGGCGACCGCGAGCACGTGCTTCAGGTCAGCCGAGCCATCCTCGCCGGGGGGCGTCCCGACGGCGATGAACTGGAACAGGCCGTGTGCCACGCCTTCACGGGGGTCTGTCGTGAAGGCGAGCCGACCGGCGCTGAGGTTCCTTTGCAGCAGGGCTTCGAGCCCTGGCTCGAAAATCGGCGACTCACCCCTTTGCAACCGCTCGACTTTATGCTCGTCGATGTCCACGCACAGCACGTTGTTGCCCGCTTCGGCGAAGCAGGCGCCCGTTACGAGCCCGACGTAGCCGGAGCCGAAGATCGTCAATCTCATGAAATAAGCTCTACATCTATATGATTATTATCAGAATAGATTCCAACCACCGCGGTCCCGCACCGGGCCCAGTCAGAGCTTACCGCGCGCGCAGGGTAGGATGTTTCGACGTGTTCACGCGCGTTGCGACCCCTGGTCGCGCCGCGGGATCGAGATAAGGACTGCACCAGACGTGGGGATGCGTGAACGAGTCAACAGAGAATCTGACCAGGCCCGCTCGCTGCGTTAACGGCTCACGGCTTCTGCGCCGTTCACGTCTCAGATGCAATCCGTGCAGCAGTTTGCCCCTGCTGCACCCGCGCACGCCGCGCCTGCAGATCAGCAACCTTGCCGGAATCCATCGCGGCGGATTTGCGCTGCCAGACGAGATCCTGAATGTCCTGCGACGGACGATACTCAGCGACAGCCTGCATCAGCAGTGTTCGCGCACCCTGACAGTCGAATCGGGCAAGCGCATCCAGCAGACCGTCGAGGATCTGCCTGACTTCAGGCCAAGGTAAACAGTGCTCCACGGCCCGCATGATCATCGGGTGCTGCGTCCCGGTAACCGTGCCTCCGATCAGCAGCTCCTCGAATAACTTTTCCGCCGGCCGCAGTCCGGTATAGACGATCTCGATGTCGCCGTCCGGATCCGTCTCGTCGCGCACAGTCAGGCCCGCTAGTCGCACCATGCGGCGGGCGAGATCCTGGATACGGACAGGCTTGCCCATGTCCAGCACGAGCACGTCGCCGCCGTGCGCGATCGCTCCCGCCTGTAATACGAGCTGGGTCGCTTCGGGGATCGTCATGAAATAGCGAATGACGTCCGGATGGGTTACCGTCACGGGCCCACCGGCCAGTATCTGTTCCCGGAAGAGCGGCACTACCGATCCCGAACTCTCGAGCACGTTACCGAATCGAACCATGCAGAACCGCGTCGGCGCGCCCCGCTGCTGAATTCCCTGCAGCACGATCTCTGCGAGGCGCTTCGTCGCGCCCATGACGTTGGTCGGATTGACCGCTTTGTCCGTCGAGATCAGCACGAAGGTTTCGACGCCGCACTCCACCGCCGCTTCGGCGGTAGACCAAGTGCTGAAGACGTTATTGTGAATGCCTTCGATGACGTTCTGCTCGACGATCGGAACGTGCTTGTAGGCCGCTGCGTGGTAGACGGTCTGCACGCCGTATGCGTACAGAACCTCGCGCACGCGATCGCGATGGTGTGCGTTGCCGAGCAGCGCGACGACCTCGGCCGTCAGCCCGGCCTGCTCGGCGAACCCGCGAAGCTCCCGTTCGATGTTGTAAAGTGCCAGCTCGGACATCTCGAACAGCACGAGTCGCGCCGGATGTAAGCGGATGATCTGCCGGCAGAGTTCCGAGCCGACCGAGCCGCCGGCACCCGTCACCATCACGACCTTGCTGCGAATGCAGGTCCCAAACAGCTCCTCGCGAGGGGGCACTGGATCACGCCCCAGAAGATCGTTCGTGTCGACCTCGCGGATATCGGCAACGGTGGCACGGCCACTCACGATATCCGAGATGTCCGGTACGGTCTGAACGTGTACCTCGAGGGGCTCGAGAGTGCGCAGGATCTCGTGCCGGCGTCTGCGCGACAAAGACGGCAGGGCGAGCAGTACCGTGTTCACGCTCTGCTCCGCGATCAGCGAGGGGAGATCGTCCGGAGCGAACACCTCGATGCCGTTGATGCTGCTGCCCTGCAGCCCCTTGCTGTCGTCGATGAAGGCCATCGGGTCGTAGCGCCCGCTCGAAAGGAGCGCGTTGGCGACCTGGGCCCCTGCCGCCCCGGCGCCATAGATCGCGACGCGGTCAGCGCCATGCCGCCGGATCTGGACCAGACCGCGGACAAGTAGCCGGCTGCCGCCGACGTAGATCAGTGCCAACGCCCAGTAAATTGCGAGCGTCGAAAGATCGAGGTTACGGCCCGGGAGATACCAGTTGACGACCAGTAGCAGCAGAACCGAACCTGTGACACCCACCAGAATCGCCGTCAGCGCCTTTGGACCAATGAACCGCACCACGGCGCGGTACAACCCGAGGCGCATGAACACGGGCACCGTCGACAGGAGCGCTGCGAGATACAGCCAGCTCGCAGAAGGGGGGTCGTAAGCAAGGGAGCCGGCTTTGAGGCCTATAGCGGTCCAGAGCGCCGCGGGGATACAGATCAGGTCCGCGAACAGCATCAGGACGCGCTTGCGATTCCTTGGAAGCTCCAACAGGCGCCTGGAGATCTGCTGGGTCCATGCCGGCATGTTGTCGGTCACACAACCACTCCTGAGTCTTCCCCTGACCAGTCTTCCCCTGACCGTCGCCGATGCCTCAACTCCCGGAGTCACCGGTTTGTTGCCTTTTTTTTCACTCTTATGAATGGCATCGCCTCGAAACGGATCAATCGGGCGGCGCGAATGGTACTGCAAATCAACGGTCTTTGCCGCGATAAATGTTTCGCAACTCAGGAACCTAGGTGAGATTCCGAGGCAATAGCGCGCCTCGTTCGCCATTGTCGCTGTTGACCGACACCCTGACTATGGTTCTCGCTTCTCGACCGCGGGCCGCCGGTCGACGAACCAGCAGTACGTATCCGAGATCCCCTCCCGAAGCTCTATATAGGGGCGAAACCCCAACGCAGATATACGGGTGACGTCGAGCAATTTCCGCGGCGTTCCATCGGGCTTCGAGGTGTCGAAGCGGAGCCGCCCGCCGAATCCGACCACTTCGGCGATCAGACGAGCCAGATCCTCGATCGCGATATCGACTCCCCAGCCCACATTGATGATCCGCTCGTCCTCGTAGTGCCGCATCAGGTAGAGACAAGCCCGGGCGAGGTCATCGACGTGCAGGAACTCCCTTCTCGGGCGCCCGGTGCCCCAGATCGTGACCTCATCGCTCGCCTCCATGACGGCCTCGTGGAACTTGCGAATCAGTGCGGGCAGCACGTGAGAGGTCGCGAGGTCGAAGTTGTCACCGGGTCCGTAGAGGTTGGTCGGCATGGCACTGATCGCATTGAATCCGTACTGCCGTCGGTACGCCTGACACATCTTGATGCCGGCGATCTTCGCGATCCCATACCACTCGTTCGTGGGTTCGAGCGGACCGGTCAGGAGGCAGTCTTCGGGCATCGGCTGCGGCGCGAGCCTCGGGTAGATGCAGCTCGAGCCGAGAAAGAGGAGTTTGCGAACGCCATGCCGCCATGCGGCGTCGATCACATTCGTCTGGATGGCGAGGTTGTCGCCAATGAACTGCGCGGGATAGGTGTTGTTGGCGAGAATTCCGCCGACACGCGCGGCTGCGAGAAAAACATATTCCGGACGTTCCTGGGAGAAAAACGTCTCAACGTCGACCTGCCGGCGCAGATCGAGCTCGGCGCTCGTCCGGGTGATGAGCTGTCCGTAGCCTTCCTCACGGAGCCTGCGGCAGATGGCCGACCCCACGAGCCCCCGATGGCCGGCGACGTAGATCCGGGCCGACTCATTCATGGTGTCGATACGCCTGGAAGCCCTCGCGCAGGATCACGGCGTCGCGACGCGCCAGCTCACGATCCGCCTCGACCATCTCGCGAACCAGCGCCTCGAATCCGATTTCGCACGTCCAGCGCAACTTCGTTCGTGCCTTGGACGGATCGCCGAGAAGCGTGTCGACTTCGGTCGGCCTGAAGTAGCGGGGATCGATCCTGACGACCACGCGACCGCTCGCAGAATCGACGCCTTCCTCGTCGACACCATGCCCTCGCCACTCGAGCTTCATCCCGCAAAAAGCGGCCGCTCTTTCGACGAACTCACGGACGGAGTGCTGCTCTCCGGTCGCAATGACGAAATCCTCCGGCTCCTCCTGCTGCAGCATCAGCCACTGGGCACGGACGTAGTCGCGCGCATGGCCCCAATCACGGAGTGCATCGAGGTTGCCGAGATACAGGCAATCCTGGAGACCCTCCGTGATGCGCGCAAGCCCGCGGGTCACTTTCCGCGTGACAAAGGTTTCGCCGCGAATCGGCGACTCGTGATTGAACAGGATCCCGTTGCACGCAAACAGACCGTACGCCTCGCGATAGTTGACGGTAATCCAGTGCGCGTACACCTTTGCGGCCCCGTAGGGAGAGCGCGGATAGAACGGCGTCGTCTCGCGCTGAGGAATCTCCTGGACCTTACCGTACATTTCCGACGTCGAGGCCTGATAGAAGCGGGTCTGCTTCTCGAGTCCGAGAATCCGGATTGCCTCGAGGATCCTGAGCGTTCCCAGTGCGTCCGAGTTGGCCGTGTACTCGGGCGTTTCGAACGAGACGGCGACGTGGCTCTGCGCCGCGAGATTGTAGATCTCGTGCGGCTGTACCTGCTGAATGATGCGGATCAGGTTCGTCGCATCCGTCAGATCGCCGTAATGCAGGCTCAGGCGGACGTTCTGGTCGTGAGGATCCTGATAGAGGTGGTCGATGCGGTCGGTGTTGAAAAGCGATGCACGGCGCTTGATGCCGTGAACCTCGTAGCCTTCGGCGAGCAGGAGCTCGGCGAGATACGCGCCATCCTGTCCCGTGATGCCGGTGATCAAAGCGGTCTTGTGCAAAGGGAGCTCCCGAAATCGCGCGCCCGCATGAAAACTACGTCTGGACGTCGGCGGCACGCCCGGCGCCCGCGGCGAACATGATCGCAGACAGGACGGCAAGCACGACGAGCGCGAGGATTGCTGCGCGATCCGGACGATACAGGGCATACATCGCAGCGGGCAACAGCACGACTGCGTTGATCGCGATGGCGGCCGCGGACACTGCAAGGTGCCCGCCCATGCGCCGAGTCATCCACTGATATGCGTGGCTTCGGTGTGCTTCGGATACGCTTTCACCGCGCACGAATCGGCGCACGAGCGTGACAGTCGCATCGGTAAAGAAGAGCCCACCGAGCAGCAGCCAGACGAAGACGGCCACAGGCGAATGCCGCATCGCTGCAAGTGCAAGCACTGCGAGGACGTAACCCACGTAGCCGCTGCCGATGTCGCCCATGAAGATCTTCGCGGGCGGCCAGTTCCAGACCAGAAATCCGGCGCACGCGGCAGCGAAAGCGGCGAAGGCTGCGGAGACGCCGCCCCCCCCCATCGATGCGGCGAACCAGGCGCCCGCGGCCGCGATGAACGTGCCCTCTCCCGCGGCAAGCCCGTCGATTCCGTCCATGAAATTGAAGAGATTCAGCGTCCAGACGATCGCGATGGCGCCCAGCACGTGTCCTATGATGCCGAGGTCGACGATCGCGGTTCCTACGCGAAGCGGCGGCACGCCTCCCAGCCAAACGAGTGCCCAGACCGCCGCAGCGAAATGCACAATCAATCGATTGCGGGCACGGAGCGGTCGACGGTCGTCGACGAATCCCACGCAGGCGACGGCCGTGCCGCCGCCGAGCAGCGCGATCAGGAGTTCGCGATCGAGGAGATCGAGCGCGCCGAAGCATAGAAACGCAGCCATGGATGCCAAGACGATCGCGATTCCGCCGCCACGCGGAGTCGGAGCAGCATGTGAGCTGCGCTCGTTCGGAACGTCCATCCATTCGCGATCGAGCGCGAGCCGCCTGACCCAGGCCGTCATGACGACGGCGACGATCAAGGTCGCACCGACGATCAGCGTCATGGCGCTCAACGCGCGACCTCGCGAAGATACCAGTCGGTCATGCGGAGAATTCCCGTCGTGAACGAGACGGATGGCCTCCAGGCCAGACGTGTTCGAGTACGACCGTCATCAATCGTCAGCGACCCGGCAAGGCGTTCGAGCTCCCGCTCCCGGTGTGCAAGTTTAGCAAAAGCACGCATGAGCCCCGGCGGCAAACGGAAGAGCCGTACGCGCTGACCGAGCCCCTCGGCGATCGCGCGCAGCAGTTCCGGCAGCGTGACACGCTCGTCGTCCGCAGCGAGGAACGTTCCTCCAGCGGCGGCGGGATGATCGATCGTGGTCACGATCAGATCGCAGAGATTGTCGAGCCCGAGGAAGCTGCGGCGCGATCGCAGTCCCCCGAACGGCAACGGCACGCCGCTGTCGACGAGTTGCAGCAGCCGCAGGAAATTGCCTTTGACCGCGGGCCCGTAGACCAGCGGCGGACGGATCACGACCGTCTCGGTGCGGGCTTCGTATGCGAGCTGCGCGAGTCTCTGCTCCGCCTCCCACTTCGACTGGGCGTAAGGCTCGAGTGGATGAGGTGGATCCGTCGGATCGAACGAGCGCGCGCCTGAATCGTTGCCCAGCACGCCAATGGAGCTCAGAAAGACGAACCGTCGGACGCCGGCCTCGATCGCTCCGACGACGAGTCGCTCGGTCAGAGTCACGTTGATACGGCGAAACTCGCGCGACGGATCCGAGACGCCCTCCTCGAGCACATGAGCTCGCGCAGCGAGATGCACGACCGCATCGACATGCTCTTCGGCCATCAGTCGCGACCAGTCCGAGGCCGCGACCACCGCCGCATCGCCGTTCTGCCCTCTCGCTATCAGCTCCTCGCGTGTGATACCGAGAACGTCTCGGCCGCTTGCGGCTAGCCGGCGAACGAGTTCGCGCCCGACGAAGCCGCTCGCGCCCGTGACCAGAACACGGCCGTCCATGCTCACGCGCGCTCGTCGGGGAACGCCGCGCCATCAACGGCCGCGCGATAGGCATCGAGTCCAGCTTCCCTGGACAGGTTTTGCCGGTAATAGCTCGACGCGTTGGCTCCCGCCGCGCTTCGCGCGAGGGGGTCGACCATCCAACGCTCTACGACAGCAACGAACTTCTCGATGTCGCCGGACCCGACGCACTCACCTCCGCCGGATGCCTTCACGAACCGCGCGACGTCGCTGTCCGGACCGACGTACAGCGTCGGAATCGACCGCGCCATGTATCCGAGCAGCTTGCTCGGCACGACCAGACCTTCGAAACCAGGCCTCAAGGTCACGAGTGCCGCATCGGCCAGCCCGAGACTGTGCGGCAGCAGATCGAATGGCACGAAATCATGGAAGCGCACGACGTCCCCGATGGCGAGCTCGTCTGCCAGCGCACGCGCTTCGGCGAGGCGGCTGCCCTTGCCGATGAAGACGAGCACGAGATCCGGCACGCTGGATCTGAGCATCGCCATTGCACGAATCGGAGTTTCGACATCGTGCGCGATGCCAAGGTTGCCGGAGTAAAGCAGCACGGAACGGCCCGACAGGTTCCAGGCGTCCCTGAGCTCGTTCGTCGGGCCTCGGCAAACCGACTCGTCGCCGGTCGCCCAGTTGCAGATCTCGACGACCCGCTCGCGCGGCACGCCTTTCGCGAGCAGCCGCTCGGTCATCACAGGTCCGAGCGAGATCACTGCCGACGCGTGTCGATATGCCCAGGCAAAAAGACGGGACAGGGACCGCTCGAACCAGGGTCGCCCGCTCAACATCCCGTGCGCGAGCATCACTTCGGGGTAGATGTCCTGCGCGATGATCATGTAGGGCCGTCGGAGCAAACGCGCGACGAGCGCGACGAGCGGCACGACCAGCGGCGGGTTCGTCTGCGTCACGAAGAGATGCGGACGCCGCCGGATTGCGAGCAGCGGCAGCGCGCAGAGGTAGAACCAGACCTGTCGCGCCAGTTTCGCCCGGTGGATGTCGCCTTGCAGCAGTCGAGGGATGCGCCGGATCCGCACGCCGAATGCGCCCGGATCCGCCTGGCCGCCACCTTCGACCGGCGCGTACTGGTCGCTGCCGCAAATGACTTCGACATCGCAGCCGGCCTTCGACAGATCGATCGTGATGTCGCGAGGCAACTGCGCGCCGCCCCATCCTTCCGGATGGAAGAACTGCTCGATGAAGACGACGCGCCTGATGCCGGATGTCTGCACGTCGCTCAGGGATTGCGGTCCAGGATAGAACGATCAGGAGGCAACCGACTCGCGGCGATGGCTCGTAATCGAATCGCGACGAACGATGCGAACGTCATGCGCCGTGCGCAATCTCTCGCGCCTCGTCCAGAGATATCTTCGGGTACACATCGAGCTTGCCGCCGACGGTCGCGTCGAGGACGCGGCGGCCCGCTGCCTCGAACGCCCGCCGCGCCAGTACGTAGACGGCTTCGCTGCCGGGCAGGTCCGGAAGCCCCCAGAGACTGCCCGCCCTGAAGTAATTGGGATCGAAGTGATTCACGTCAGCACCCTTCCGTCGCGCGATCTCGTTCGCGGTGCCGGCAACCGCGAAATTGTGATCGACGCCGAAAAGAATGACCGGATCCGCCTCCATGAAGTACGCGAACTGCAAAGCCGTATACGTGACCGTCGCGCCGAAACCGACGCCTCGTGTGATGTCGGTCGAGAACACCGGAGTCGGCAGCGTCAGGAAATACTCGACCTTGCTCGCGGACTCGCGCGGCATCCTGCGACGCGACTTCCAGCTCAGAAAGACCGGGATGTTGCTCCTCGCGAACTCGGCATGATGCTGCATCACGACGATGTCGTTCACGCAGACGATGAGCCTCGGACGCCAACGCACCCGGGGAAAGAGCAGATCGATCTTGTTCATGCCGATCGCAGGCAGGTGAGCGAAATCGTCGAGCGGTGTCGCATTCAGGCTCGGACCGTTGCCCACGATGAGTATGGGCGATCCGCGGGCGGCTCCTTGCAATTGAGCCAGTCGCGGCGATGCGGGATGCCGGCGATACGTGTATGCGTGCAGCCGGTATCGGATCGGACGCAGAAACCGAACCAGACTACTCAGCATTGCCAGCTCCGGCGGCAGGCACGCCCGGGCCTCTCCGCGCCGTGTCGGTGAGACTACGCATGAGCGCGAGCGCGAGGGCTGTCACGAGTGTGTTGCTGAAGACCCCGATCGGAAATGGACTGAAGAACACGAAGAAAAACGCCATCGGCATTGCAAGCGCCAGCACGATCTGCCATTCGACCACGGCCGAGATTCGGGCACGCTCGAACAGCCATTGCCACGCGGCCCCGAACAGAAACATCGCGAGCACCATCCCGAGCAGACCGAAGTCGATCACGAGATCGCGGGCTCCAGTCGCCCATGGATTCTCCGCGTAACCGAACCGAGTGGAGACCGAAGCGATCTCGGCCCTGATCTCCGCCCAGGAACTGCGGCTGTCCGTCAGCGCGGCGCCGATCTTGCCGAGCAGCGGAAAATTATAGCTGCCGAGGTAGTACCAGTCATCGATGCGTCCGTGCTCGAGAAAAAACGAGTACTTGACGATGGGCTGACTCAGATACGAGCTTGCGAACGCGAACACGGGCAGAGCTGCAAACAGGCTCCGCTCGCTGGCCCTGTAGACCCACTCGCTGACACGCGCGTCATGCAGATATGAAAGGAAGAAATCGACGTTGTCGATGAGCGCCGGATTTCTGGCCGCCGGAAACACCACCAGCATGCCGTACGACATCGCAAGCAGAATTAGACCAGCGAACACGAAGCGTACGACGCTCGACGCACCGACCCGCGAATCAGTGGCCCGCCGCTGGTGAACGAAGATGTAGAGGGCACCGAGCGCGACGTAGGCAAGCATGACCCGCCCGCCCGCGAGCAGCGATTCGGCGAACAGCGCGACGATGGCGGCAGCTCCCACACAGATCAGCAGCCAGTTTCTGCTGCGCCAGAAGACCGGGATTCCGACAGCCGCGAGCGTCGCTGCCACACGTGCAGCGGCCTTGCCGATACTCGCCGGCGTCGCCTGCGCCTCGAGCGTCCGCAGCGTGTGCTCTTCCCGCAGGTCGACGAGCGACGAGGCATCGAACCCGCCCGCCGCGAAGAATTCGATGATCTCCCTGGCTTCCAGGGCGAGATAGACGATCGAACCGCTGAAAATCAGCGTCCACGACGAAACGGCGATCGTCGGCCGCGCAGCACTCGCTGCCTGAGGATGACGGCGTCTGTAGCGCATCCGCATGGTCAGCGCGGCGATCACGAACGCGGAGATTCCGAACACGAGCGAGAAAAACGAGACGCCGGTGAAGATCTGGTCATAAACGACGAACGTCGTGCTCAGGAATCCGGCGATGACCGCCCAGCCGACCAAGAAAATCGGGCCCGGCTCGAGCCAGCTGGCACCCGCACGCTTGCAGGTGACGAGCAGGACGATGACCACCGCGAGAAACGCGGCGAGCAGTAACAGGTCGATTCGTTCAGCCAAGTTCGGGCATCCGATCAACTGTGCCGCACATTCGAGCGTTGTTCCGTGGTTGACGGCGCCCGCGTGTCCGGCGTCAGCCCCCCCGTTTCACAGGTCAAACGACATCGCGCCGCAGGCGAGAGCGAGCTCGTCCGGATCCGATCGCGGTGACACGAAGAAACCTGCGGCCGGACCAGGTCGGTGACGTGCACGCCGACGGCGGCATCAGTGTCGTGTTGCGGACGCATGGACTGACAGTATGATGTGGTCCCGGAAGCTGGCGCGAACAGGATCTCCCGAATGACGCTGCGTGAGAGGCTCAGTCTGACCACCGCGAAGATCCGCGCGGTCGGTGCGCGCGGACTCGCGCGAACTGCGTGGGCCAAGTTGAGCGCAGGGCAGTTGGCCAGCGTTGATGAAAGCGCAATCGTGTTCGATGCACTCGGACGACGCATCTCGAGCGGCTGCATGGTGGACGTCGGTGCACATTTCGGCGGATCTCTGGCTCCGTTCCTCGCGAGCGGCTGGCGAGTGCTCGCCTTCGAGCCGGATCCCCGCAATCGTGCGGTGCTGCACGCAAGGTTCCCCGCGCATGCCGGACTTCAGATCGACGATCGGGCAGTCTCGGATCAGAGCGCAGGGCGGGTGACGTTGTTCCGCAGTCGTGAGTCGTCCGGCATCAGCTCGCTCGCTCCTTTCAGCGCGACTCACGAGCCGGCCGCCGTCGTGGACACGGTGACGCTCGCCGATGCCATGGCGGAGCACGGTATTCCGGACATCGATTTCCTCAAGATCGACTCTGAGGGATTCGACCTCATCGTCCTGCGGGGCCTCGCCTGGTCCGATTGTCGGCCAAGGGTGATTCAGTGCGAGTTCGAAGACTCCAAGACTCGGCGTCTGGGTTACGGCTATCACGACCTGGCTTCGTTCCTCGTGGCACAGGGCTACCATGTGCTCGTCTCGGAATGGTATCCGATCCAGTCATATGGCAGCCGGCATCGCTGGCATTCGTTCGGCCCGTTTCCTCGGACATTGAATCACCCGGACGCATGGGGAAATCTGATCGCGGCGCGGGAGGCGGACGATTTCACTGCGATCAGGCAGGCTTTCTCGGCGCGGCTGCATCGATAGTCGCCGAGCGAGCGTGAGCGCACTCTGCGCCTCGACGACGCTTCTGACTCAAGCGGTCCACGACATCGACTCAAAGCCTGCCTCCTGCCCTCAGCACGTGCACAAGAACAAAGACAACCAGCATGAAAAGGCCCGGCAGAAGACTCGTCGATACTTCGAATCTGACCGCAGGGAAAGGCACGGCCGAATACGAACGCCGCGCACTGTAGCCCGCGAACCAGACCGAATTGGCCAGGAGCTGGGCAAGAGGCAAACCGATCAATCCAGCGAACGGATACAGAACAACGCTCAGCAGCAACACGAGCGCTCCGGCGACTCCATTCGCGATGTGCAGGACCACGCGATTCGTCGTCATGTAGCATTGCAGATGGGATGCTCCCACACGCTCGAAGAAAACGGCGGCGACCATCACAGCCCAGATCTTCGAATCCACGAACGTCACGCTGCTGCCGATAGCGTCGAGAAATGGCCCAGCTGCGGCTCCGACCAACGTGCAGCATCCGGCAAGCGTCCAGTAACTCATGCGCATTCCCCGGCGGGCCACGCGCTCGAAATCGTCCATCGACCCCTGGGCGCGATATCTCGCCAACGCGGGCAGCTTGGTGTAGAACGGCGCCTGCGCCATCTGATCCATCGCGCGAAGCACGTTGTAGGCAAGCAGATATCCGGCCGCGACCGAATCGGATTCGAGCCTGGCGACTGCGACGGTAACAACATGCATTGCGCCCGTGTGCATGAGCACTCCAATACCGCTGCGCCATGCGCGCGGCACGGCCTCTTTCAGCACATCGCCGCTTGTACGCGCGCTGCCGTCGGGCAGACCAAGCCGGCGCAACGCTCCTCTCGCAAGGATGGCGTTGATCAGGACGTTGATGATCATGAGGCCGAACGTGACGAACGTGAGCGCCAGCAGGCGACCGCCTGCAAGCAGGACGGACGCACCGGCTACCCCCGAGACGAGCCAGACGACCGTCTCGGCACGACGCCATCTCACGAATTCACCCAACCCGAACAGGCAAGCCGTGAATCGGTTGCCGTATAGGCGAATCGCGACAGCCACCACGACCAGTCCCGCGGCAGCAACCGCAGTGGCTGGATTACCTGCGCTCGCCAAAAGCTTCGGGCTGGCCCATGCGAGCAGCGCTGCGCCAGCCACCGTCCAGACCGCCGCAACGACGACATACACGGCGCGCGTGGTGACGTGGATCTCATAGGCAAGATCGACGTTCGGACCATCGCTCCTGCGGCGACCATGTTCACTGCCATGATCGCCGACATGCTGTGACCCGGCGGCTGCGTACGCGAAAAAGCGACCGAAAACGCTGCTGAGCCCCATGTCGGCGACGATCTGCAGCGCAGCGACCGTCATGAACATGTACCAGAGCGCCGCCTCCGCTTCGGACAGACGCGTAACGACGAGTGGAAGCGTCAGACCGAATGCGAGGATGCGGCTCGTCGTGCTCGCCCAGGTCCAGATCGTCGGGGATCGGGACAGGCTCCCGAAGAATCCTCCACCGAAGCTCATCATCGACGCTGACCTGGTGCCGTCATGAATCGGCGACTCTCTGCGTGCTCGACGCCGCCGGCACGCATGCTTTTTCACGATGGATCATGCAGCCGGGCATGGACTCCGCCGCCCACGGCGATCTCGGCCCCCGTCACGAACGATGCCTGCGCGGAAAGAAGAAACGCGACGGCATCTGCCACTTCGGCCGATGAAGCGAGTCTCCTCATCGGGTGCGCCTTGGCAAGCGCGTCAGCCGACGATCGCCAGCGATCGCCGAATCCCGCCCGCAACATCGGCGTGTCGGTCGCGGCCGGGCTCACTTCGTTCACGCGCACATCCGGCGCGAGCTCGAGCGCGAGTGAGCGTGTGAGTCCCGACAATGCGGCTTTACTCGTCGCATACAGCGCGAAGCCCGGCTTCGAGAGCTTCGAATGGACGCTGCCCACGTGAACGACCGCGCCCCTGGCCTGCCGCAGATCGTCGCGGAAGGCTCTCGTGATCTCGAAGGGTGCGAGCAGATTGACGGCGAGCGTGCGCTCGAAATCGAGCAGTGTGACCGCGTCCAGGTCGCCGACGATCTGCTGCGCAGCGGCATGCACGATGCCGTGCAACGGGCGACCTGCGAGCTCACGACGAAGCTCTGACAGGATGGCGGCGCCGCCGCCGTGCGTCGAGACGAAATCGCCAAGATCGCATCGGACCAGCGTGTCGCAGGCGGCCGCGTCCGCCGGTTCCCGATCGACGCCGAGGATCCGATAGCCGGCGGCACGCACCCGCGCGCCGATCGCGCTTCCGATCCCTCCGGCGACACCCGTCACGATGACCGTCCGTTGCGCGTCCATCATTCGATCGCAAGATGCTCGAAGAGCTGGGAGATTGCACGCTCGCTCGCACGCCGCACGCCTTCGAGCGTATTGGACGCGTTGTGCGAACCGAAGATGCAGCGCTCGAACGTCCGCAGCGGCGAGTTCGCAGGCAGGGGCTCCTGCTCCAGCACGTCGAGCGCCGCCGAATGGACGATGCCCTGCTCGAGCGCGCGGATCAGCGCACCCTCGTCCACCAGCTGTCCACGCGCGACGTTCACGAATCGGAGCCCAGGCTTCACGAGAGCCAGCGCTCGCTGATCGATCATGTGCCGCGTGTCGCTCGTCAGCGGACACGTCAGCACGAGGAAGTCCGCGAGCGCGAGCCCGTCGGGCCACCGACGCACCTCGATTCCATCCCCGCGCGGTCCCGGCTCGACCCGCGGGTCGAACGCCACCAACTCCATGCCGGCCGCACGCGCGCGCGTCGCGACGTTGCCGCCGATGTCGCCGAGTCCGACGAGCGCGAGCACCTTCCCCTGCAACGAGACGCCGCGTGGCTTCGGCCAGCCTCCGGCTCGCACGCCGCGCTCAATCACGAACAGGCTGCGCGCGAGCCCGATGAGGTAAGCCATCGCGACGTCAGCCACCTCCGCGCCGAACATTCCCGGCGTATTGCTGACCTTGAGTCCGAACTCGCGCGCGGCGGCGAAGTCCACGTTGTCGGTGCCGATGCCCCATTTGACGACGGCCTTGAGACGCCCCGCGGCGCCGGCCTTGAGCACCTTGCGACTTGCCGGATCGTCGCCCGCAATCCAGCCGTCCTGGGTCGGCAGTATTCCGATCAGTTCCTGCTCGGTCAGTGTCTGCACGACGTTCGGCGCGTGCAGCTCGACCCCTGCCTGGCTGAAACGCGGCCGGAACTCGTCGATCAGCCCGAGCATGGGTGGACATGTCACGAGCACTTTCATTCGCAAGCGACCCCTGCCGTGTCGGACGTCGAGGCGAGCGCCGCGACGAGGCGCCAGTCATCTTCGGTATCGATATCGAGCGACTCGAGCCGCGGCGTCTCGTATAGCGCGGGCCGCCGGCCGATTCGGGCACCGGTCGCTTCGAAACTCCCCCGCGTGAAGAGGTATAGACAGGAATTCTCCTCGTACCAGGGCTCGAGATCCTGTGTGCGGATGAGGTTGTCCGGATCATGATTGATCGCGGACCCGTCGGCGCGATAGAAGCGCGACTGGATCCGTGTGACGCTGAACAGCGAGTCGCACGCATCCCGCGTCACGAGCGCGTCGAACTCCCGCATCGCCCCCGTCACCGTTTCGACCGACAGCAGCGGATTGGTCGTATGCGTCATGAGGTAGCGTTCGCCTGCGACACTTCGCACGTCATCCTCTATCACACGGTTCATGCTGACCATGTCGCCGCGGATTTCCTCGCGCCGATCGCGGATCACGACTCGGCGTTCGTCGCCGACACCGTGCTCGAGGATGCGTTCGCGCGCGTCCGTATTGATGATGACCCGGTCGATGCCCGGCGTAGCGAGCAACGTGTCGAGCGTCCACCTGAAGAGAGGCCTGCCCGCGAGCAGCCGGAAGTTCTTGTTCGGCACGCGCTCGCTGTGTGCCTTCATCGGGAGCAATGCGATCGTCGTCATGGCGGGTCTGCGCAGCCTGGCCGGGTCTCACTTCGGATAGAAATAGCGTTCCTTCATCTCGCGCGACAATCTGCGATGTTCGTGGTTGCCGCGATAGGCTCCCCAGAACTGCATGAGCCGGAAGAGGAGGATCTCGGATGCGTGGCGCAGCAAAACCCTTTCCTGCAGGGCCTGTCCGAAATCCAGCATCAGCGCGCTCAGGAGATAGCGCAGGAAATCGAGGAATGATACGTGAACCTGCGGCAGGATCTGCTGCAAAGCCATCGCCTCGCGCTCGTAGCGGATTCTGACCTTGTGCCACGATTCCTCGTGCAGGTGGTAGACGGGCGCGTCGGCCACATACCCGATGTTGCAGCGGTCGCGAATCAGCCTGCTTGCGAATTCCATGTCCTCGAGTCCGGTGAGCGATTCGTCGAACCTGAATTTCTGCCAGATCGCCCGCGGCACGGCAGCGTTCGCATTGTTGCAGAAGATGTCGTCCTGCGGGATGCGGCTCTGTTCAGGGAAATACTTCCTGAAATGCTGACGCTCGCTGAAACGGCTGCTGCCGTTGCCGATCTGCCTGCCGTACGTATAGGCAGCGCTGCCTTCCTCGAGCGGCCGAACCAGATTGACGATCCAGCGGTTGCTCGCCGGCACGCAATGCCCGCTCGCGAAAACGAGGTAGCTACCCGCCGCGGCTTCGCAACCGACGTTCAAGGACCTTCCGAAGGTGAACTCCGATTTCGCGATCTCGACGATGTGGCACCCGCGTTCGCGCGCGATCGGAACCGTCGCGTCCGTGGACCCCGAGTCGACCACTACGACTTCGATCCGCCTGCCGTCGAGCGACTGCTCATCGATTCCAGCCAGCAATGCCGGCAGGTGTCGCGATTCGTTGTAGGTGCGGATGACGATGGAAACGTCCATGGTGCCCGTCAGAGGAGGTCGGGATCGAGCATCAGGTCGAAGGGCGGATTCAGGTTGCGGTAAACCGCCTCGATTTCATCTCGGTAGACACAGTTCAGGCGGAACATGTCGTAGTGCATCGGTACGACCGTGCCACATCCGGACTCGGCCGCCATCGAGAATGCATCGCGGATCGACATGTTCCCTACGATGCCGACCCGGTCCCGGAAGAAGTTGCACTCGTTGACCGGAAGAAACATCGCCTCGATCGGGCCCAGCTCTTCGAGTGCGGCAAGAATCGACTCGTGAACACGCGTATCGCCCGCGTGATAAATCCGCCGGCCGTTCATTTCGATCACGAAACCGACGAACCTGAGCGACCCATCAAGCTCGCGCTCGATGTATTTGTGAGCCGCTGGGACAGGACGAACACGCAGTCCCGGGACGATCTCCAGCCACTCCTCCACAGCGAGAACCAGCCTGCTCTGCTCGATGCCGGACTCACGGAGCAGGCGCGCGACCGGCAGCGGGCAGACGATCCTTGCTGCCGGCGACGCCGCCGCGAGGGGTAACAACGTATCGGGATCGCAGTGATCTGGATGTACATGCGATACGACGACGAGCGTCGCATCCGCGATGTCGCCCGGTGCCAGCGGCGCCGGTACGAGGCGAGCGAACTCAGGACCTTCCAGTCTCTCGACGCGATCGGACAAGTAGGGATCCGTATAGACGACAAGATCCCGCACGGCCAGGCGAAATCCCGATTGTCCGAGCCTTCGTACCGCGATGCGGCTCACGGATCCCGCCCACCCCGCTCGTCCGGCTGCGAAAGCGTCGCGCCGGCATCGACGAGCAGCACCATCGCGAGTCCGAGCAGCACAGCCAGAAGTGCGCCGCCGACCACGATGAGAAACCGCTGCGGCCACACGAAATCGTCCTCATCGGGTGGCTTGGCCGGATCTATGAACTTGAACGCGTAGTCTTCCCTGACGTTGGCGATCATGATCTTGCGGGTCTGGTTCTCGATCAGCCGGAAGATCGCTTCACGTATTTCGATGACACTCGTTTTGTCGAGCTCCCGTCGCAGATAGTCGAGACTCTTCTCGGCATCCTGAACAGCCTGCTGACGCATTCTGGCATTGACGCGGCGAATCAGGTCGTTGGCCCAATCCGCAGCCTCTTCCGGATCCGTCCACTCGATTCTGACTGTCACGAGACCATTGCGCCGGTTCTCAATGACCGAACGAATGTCTTCGTCGAAATCGGTTCCGGCCTCCCACAGGGTCGGCACGTCGTCTGCATCGACGGTCCACGCCTCCTCGTCCTCATCCCAATCGTCCTCGTAAATTCTCTGCAGCAGGCCACGCTCGACGATGAAGTCCTCCGTGAACGAACGCGATCGGAGCGTTGCGATCGCCTCCTGCGCAAGCGAGTCGCCGGTCAAGTCGATACCTGCTATTGAGCCCAGCGCGCCGAACTGACTCGCGAGTCCGGCGAGCAATCCTTCGTCGCCCTCCGGAGAAACGGGAAGCACGACAGCCTCTGCTCTATAGACCGGGGGAAACAGGAAAGCGGCCACAATGGCGCCGATCAGACACACGGCCGCGAGCCAGGCGAGCGGTTTGCGCAGGCGTAGGGCCGTGCGGACGAGGCTTGAGCCAGGCGCCGCGAGAGAATTGTTTCTCTGATTCGTCATCGACCCGCTAAGGATGGAACCCGTGTGTCAGAACGAATTGACGGCGGCCACCGCGACCGCGAGGTTGTAGATGATCGTCGTCACAGCGGTCCAGAGCGGTAGCGGACGCATGCGCTCGGCGTCCAGGGGAACGACGATCGTGTCGCCTGGACGTATCTCGGAATCGCTCGCGCGTGCAAACCAGTTGTTCGAGTATCCGGCGTCGACGCTGCCGTCGGCCCGAATGACAAATATTCTGCTCTTGTCGGCCTTCTGCGTCGTGCCGCCGCTCTGTGCGATGTAGTCATCGCGCGCAAGGTCAGAGTTGTACAGGTGCGAGGTCAGGGTTTGGACCTCGCCGATCACCGTCACTTCCTGAGCCCGCTTCGGAATGGCGAGCCGATCCCCGTTTCGCAACACGATGTCGCGTGCGCTTCCAGGCGCGTCACGCAGCACCTCTTCAAGGTTGATCACGAGCCGGCCAACCGCCTGGGTGTCCCTAAGATCCGCGAGCAGGCCCTGACCAATTGCCACAGCTTCGCCCGCCTGCGTAGCGCCCTGAGGAGACGATTGAGCCGCCTGGAGCGCGAGAGCTGCCAGATCCCGCTGCAATCGCTCTGCCAGCACCTGCAACTGCTTCTGTTCTCGCTCCCGGAGATCGAAGCGGGTGAAGACGCTCCCTTCGATGAAAGCGAGCTCCGTCAGTCCTCCGGCCCGGTCGATCACAGAGCGGAGCGTTTCACCACGCTTGATCGGATAGCTGCCGGGAAAACGGAACTCACCCTCCAGCGTTACGTACTCGAGCTCGGACCATTCGGATATTTCCTTGACGACCAGAACATCGAACGACCGCAGCTCGATGTCCGCCTCGGGATCGCCCGACAGTGCACGGTGCAGATCGACATCGATGACGGTCGCATCACGTTTTTCACCGCCGATGATCTCGTAACGCGTGAGCTCGGCGTCGTTCCGGTACGCGGACACGTCGAGACCACCGCCTGCCCTGACGAGATCACTGATTCGCATTCCAGGCTCGAGCGGATAGGAGCCCGGAACCTTGATTCGCCCGGCGATGGAGGCGATCGCCGACGGGACTTCCGGCGTTCCCTGACGCTCCAGTTCTTCGATCAGCGGGTCGACCACCCGCGCGCGACTCGTGGCCGTGTCGAACACGTGGATTCGGTCCCGTTCGGCGAGGAGCGGATCCGAAGCCGTTCCTGGCGCGCGCAACGCTGCGGTGAGATTCGCCGAGATGACGGAAACGTGTCGGTCGCCGGCGCGCTCGCGGCGAATCAGCACGTAGTTGAGATCGGCATCCGGCTTCAATTGTTCCACGTCGGTCAGCACGTCCGACAGGCGCGTTCCGGGCCGGTACTCGTACGATCCGGGGTGATAAACGTGACCTTCCAGCAGCACGGAACCCGTGAGCGTCGGGCGCACCCTCGGCACATACAGCGTGTCACCCGAGCGCACGGCCGTATTCCTCGTCGAGGAACCAAGATTCACGTCCATCACGGTCCGTACGCGCCGATCATCTATGCGCTCGAGGCGAGACGCCTGCTGGTCGGCTTCCGGCGTGAGACCGCCGGCCAGTCGGAGCACGTCCCCTACCGTTGCGGACCCGGTCACTTCGTATATCGCAGGTCGGTTGACTTCCCCGCCGATACCAACGGTCATTCCGACCGGTGGGATGAAGATCACGTCGCCCGGTTGCAGGCGAGCGTCGTCACTCGTGTCGCCGTTCAAAAGCAGATCGTACAGATCGAGACGCCCGACGAGTCTGCCCGACCGCTTCAACTGAATGTTCCGTAACGAGCCGATCGTCTTGATGCCGCCGCTCATGTAGAGCGCGTTCGTGATCGTCGAAAAGCCGCTCACGAGGTAGCTGCCGGGGCGTTCCGCGTCTCCGAGCACGAAGACCCGGATCGAGCGCAATTCACCCATCGTCACGCTCGCGCGCGTACCGATCATCTCGGATTCGACGCGATCTTGGATGACGGCGCGAGCATCGTCGAAATGCAGGCCAGCCACTTCGACGCGGCCGAGGTCGGGAAGATTGACCGCCCCATCCCTGTCGACGATCAGGACATGATCGCCACGAGTGCTTCCGAGCAGCTGGAGTCGCAGGGTATCGCCCGGCCCGACAACATATTCCTGCGGCACGGGAATATCCGTGACAGGAGCAAAGGTCCTGTCTGTGCGCTTGAACAGGTCGTAGCCGAATGGCTTGAGAGCTTCCACGCCGGCAGGTTCGACCGGCAGTTTCACGAGATCGATCGCAAAGTCTTTGAGATAGGGCTCGGCGGCGAGGCGCTGCGCGGCCTCGAACTCGGTCAGGCCCGACAACAGGATCGGCGCGACGCCGGGAAGATTGAGATAACCGTCGTGATCGATGCGGTACGGATTGCCGCGGCGTACCTGCTCCTGCAAACGCTCCAGGCGCTCTGTCTGGATCGCCGTACGTTCGATCGGCACCCGGGGTTCGGCGGGTCGAGCCGGAGTCGCGGGCGTCGGAGTCGACAGTACCTGCCCTGGCGCGGGCACTAACTGGCCCTCCGGCAACAGGCCGCCCGAGGGCAGCAGCGGCAGGACCGGTGGCGGTTCGACGAGTACACGCTCCTCGCCTTCGTATCGGGTGATGCGAAGCTCGATCAGTACCGTGCTGCGCGGCCGAAGCTTGGGCACTCCAGCCTCGGTCGTCTCCTCTTCTTCGTCCTCAGGCGGCAGGATCGGTATTTCGGGAATCTGCGTCCGCAGCGACTCCGACGTTTGCGGCAACGTCCCGTTCTGTGATCGCGCGAGCGCTTCGAGGATAGCTCGTTGTTGCTCCGGCGGCAGATTCTGAAATATCTCGATCTGTTCAGCCGTTTGCCCGCGCACCGGAGCCGAAACCAAAGGCACCAGTAGAAGGAGTAGGAGTCCTCCCAGATGTCTCAGTTTTCGGTTCGAGAAACTTCGCATGCTCTGCTTGTCCAGCGGATGAATCGTGGTCGCGCTGACCGAACGGACCCTGGGGCACGTCGGCCTTCAGGTCCGACCGTACTCAGAACTCCCGGCTCCATTCGAGAAACCCGCGGGCTCCCTCGTCCAATTCGGCGCTGCCGCCGCCATCGACGTTGTCGTAGCCCAGGCCGGCGCGAATGGTACCGAACTCGTACCTCCGAGTGGCGGACAATTCGACATTCTCGATATCCGCCGGGACCAGCGTGATGGGGTGGCTGTCATTGACGCCGCCTCGGTTCAGCTCGATCGACCGCATGCGCATGAACCAGCTGTTGCCGAGCCGGTCCACATACAAGGCGCCCACCGACCACATCCGACTGTCCCCGCCGATCGCGTGTCCGATGCTTCGGTCCCGGTAGGTGTAGCCATCCGTGTAAATGGAATTGTTGTAGGCGCACCCGAATTCGGGTTCGGCTCGCGAGAAATTGCACGCTGTGTCTGCATATTCGAGATGGACGCGCCACGAACCGGCCGCGAGGGTCCCCCACGTTTCGAGACCGAAAAGGCCGAGATACTTGCTCGGCAGAAATCCGGCTTCGTCCTCACCGATCATCTGCCCATAGATCGCGACTGGGACCCAGCTCTTTGGAAGAGTCCACCGGGCATCAAACCCGGCAAGCTGGTTGCCGGGCTGCTCTTCAGGGGGCTGGTCGTTGTCGTCACCGATGAAGAGATCCCAGAACTCGCTGAACCCACAGGGCCGACCGTCACCACAGAACTGTGCGCTCCGAGAGATGCCTATCTCGAGCGACTCGAGCGGTCGGAAGTTCACGCGCATCGCGAAGAATCGAGTGTGCGGGAAATCGTCACGGTTGCCTTCGAGCTCGCCGACTCGAAAGCTGAGCCGCCACGGGCCGATCCACGAGAGCCAGCGGCTCTCGAAGGGATCAGCGTAGTTGCGCGCGATCGCGAGGGAGGGGATGGGCCGCGCACTCGTCGACAGAATCAGGCTTCCATCCCACCCCGGGCCCCACCATTGATCGAGGTATCCCGCCGAGAGCATCCAGTTGCCCAAAGCGACGCCTATGTAGGAGCCGTCGGGTCGAAACGTCTTGCCGTCAGACGCATCGGTCACGACACCCGCTTCGAGTCGTACTGCAAAACGTGAACCGGTATAGGAGATGCCCGCCGCGAGTTCGCCCTCTTCGCGTGGGATGTTCTCGTACGTCCTGAGCAGGGTGGGGTGCTCCGCGGCGGCAAGACGCACCCCTGCCCGCAGTTCCTCGGATCGCATGGCGTCGCGAGCACGCGCTTGCAGGTGGGCCAGTGTCGACGCATGTTCGGGCCTGATCGCAACTGCGTCGATGGCCAGCAGCTCGCGGGCGATCTGCGGCCATGAATTCGGCCATGTGGAAATCGGCGAGCGGATGAGCCCGGTGTCGGCGAGGAGCTGAACTTCGTGGCGCAACCCGGCGTCGCCCGGTGCCATCCATGGTTCCGCATGCACGGCAGTCAGAGCGAGCCATGACGACAGTATCCACAGCGGTCTGATATTGCAGCGATTCACTCTTCGTATGTTGACCAATATCAGCGGCTCCCGCCTCGGCGATCGGCCGCGACCAGCGGGCCGGATGCAGTCGATGCGCCATGCTGTCCGCACTCGTGCTTTTGGCAGCCGCGAATTCTAACAGGCGTCATCAGGAATCCTCATTTGCTGCGACAGGGAGATTGCTGCCGCGGTACTGGACCGTCACCGCCCGAAACGATGCTCCAGCTCGAGAAAGCCCCTGCCCGCGAGATACGTCGAGCCGTCCGCGCGCTCTCCTCGGTCGGCGCCAACCCCGACCCGCAAGGTGCCGATGACGCGCTCGGTCTCGTACGCCAGCTCGAGATTCCAGCGCTCCTCATTCTGATCGACCACGGTGTGAAAGCGGCCCGACTCGCGCTGATTGAGGTCGATCCAGCGGACGATGCCGCTGATGCGATCGCCGGCCGGCGTGGTGAGGGCAAGACCGCCCGAGATCATCTCGCCGTTATAAAACATGGCGTGACCGAGGGACCTGCCGTAATAACTGTAGCCCTCCACGTTGTGTGGACCGCCTCGATAGGCGCAGCCCGTGGAACCCTCCGCGCAGTCGGGGTTCGTACTCGCTCGTTCAGCGTGCGCACGCCATGCGAGTCCCGATCCTGTTTGCCCCCACGTCTCGACGCCGAACTGGGTCAGCCGAAAAATGGGCCGGCGGCCCGACTCATCCTCGCCGATATCGTGGTAGTAGATCGCCCAAGGTCCCGTCCCGAAAGGGGAGGCCCAGCGCACGTCATAGCCGGCCATCTGGTTCCCCGGTTCGAATTCTGGATCGACGGTTTCGCCGGGGTTGTCATTGCCGGTGATCAGATTCTCGAACGTCTCCCAGTCGCAGTTGCGCCCTTCTCCGCACCACTGGGCCGTACGCATCAAGCCGATCTCGAGCGCGTCGAACGGTTTGACCGTTATCCTGAGCCCGAGAAAATGGGGGCGGTCGATGTCTTCGCGATCATTCTCGAGGATCCCGTAGAAAGCGTTGAGCGACCAGGGACCGAGCCACGACAGCCACTTCGTTTCGAACGGGTCCGAGTACTTGCGATCGATCGCAAGGGTTGGGACCGGGCGCGCGTTGTTGCCGAGAATGTTGCTGCCTTCCCAGCCCGGCCCCCACCAGCGTTGGAGGTATCCCGCCGACAGCATCCAGTTACCGAGTGTCAGGCCGAGATAGCTGCCGTCGGGGCGAAAAGTCTTGTCGTCATCCGGATCGGCAACGGCCGTGCCTTCCAGACGCACTGCGAATCGATCTCCGAGCCAGGAGAGCGCTCCACCGATCTCGCCCTCCTCGCGAGGAGTCTCCGCAAACGTGCGCAATGGCGTGGGATGACCGGCGGCCGCGATCCTTGCTTCGCTCGTCCAGCCGGTTCGACCCTCGCGCGCCGCCCGTGCACGCACTCGACGCAATGCCGCCTGCACGTCATCGCGGGTCACCCGTGCCGGATCGACGCGAGCGACTTCCCGGGCAACTTGCGGCCACGACATGGGCCAGAAGGTCATCGGGACGGAAATCAGGTCTTCATCCGTGAGCAATGCAATATCCTGTCGCAGCCCGACGTCACCCGGCTCGAGCCATGGCGAGCCGCCTTCAGCACTGCCGCAAAGGACGATCAGTAACAGGGAGATCGCGGGTCGTCGCCAGATTGCAGGCGCGTACAGAGCACAGCGGCCCCTCGCCGCCGCCGTCTCAAGGTCCATCAGCACGGAACGGAGTCTCCGATAAACGGATCGGCCACGCTACCCGATCGCGGCCAGCAGCGAAAGGCGTACGCAGGGATCCAGAACTTCCCTTATCTCAGGTCGTCCGGAGCGACGCCGGCGATATCAGGCGTCCCGAGGTCACACGCGATCACGCCCCATAGTATGTGCGGTACCACTCGACGAACCGGCGCACACCTTCCTCGATCGGCGTCTGCGGGCGGTAGCCAACGTCACGCACCAGATCCTCGACGTCGGCATACGTGTCCGGTACGTCGCCGGGCTGCAGCGGCAGCAGATTCAATTCGGCCTTGCGACCGAGACACTCCTCGAGCGTCGCGATGTACTTCATCAACTCGACCGGACGATTGTTGCCGATGTTGTACAGGCGGTAGGGGGCGGAACTCGTGCCCGGATCGGGTTCATCGCTGCTCCACTCACGATCGGGCGTTGCGATCGTGTCCAGGACGCGCACGACGCCTTCGACGATGTCGTCGATGTAGGTGAAGTCCCGACGGTGATGGCCGTAGTTGAAGACGTCGATCGGTTTGCCCGCGAGAATGTTCCGAGTGAACGTGAACAGCGCCATGTCGGGCCGACCCCAGGGCCCGTAGACCGTGAAGAAACGTAGCCCCGTGACCGGCAGCCGGTACAGGTGCGCGTACGTATGCGCCATCAGCTCATTGGCTTTCTTGGTCGCGGCATAGAACGACAGCGGATGATCGACGTTCTGATGCACAGAGAACGGCATTTTCGTGTTCGCGCCATACACCGAACTGGTCGAAGCGTAAGCGAGATGTTCGACTCCATTGTGGCGGCAACCTTCCAACACGTTTGCGAAACCGACGACGTTCGAGTCGATGTAGGCAAGCGGATTCTCTATGGAATAGCGCACGCCCGCCTGCGCCGCGAGATGCACGACGCGCTCGAATTTCTCTTGAGCGAACAGGCGTGCCATGCCTTCGCGATCCACCAGATCGAGCTTCGTGAACCGGAATGCTGCATGCGGCCGCAGTCGCTCGAGCCGTGCCTCCTTCAGGCGGACATCGTAGTAAGGATTCAGGTTGTCGAGCCCGACGACCTCGTCGCCGCGTGCGAGGAGTCGCTCGGCAGTGCGGTATCCGATGAAGCCCGCAGCGCCGGTGAGAAGGAGTTTCATGGGAGAGCGTGATCAGCGGTTAGCGGTTAGCGGTTAGTTCGTACGATATCCGTCGCTCACAGGTCGTTTCCACCCAAATGCAGTCAATTCACCCACTGGCGCTGCCGCAGAGAGTCCGACAAGGTCGGTAGCCTCGCGGTGTGACACGTGTGGAGCCACCATGATCCGGAGTCACAAGGATCTGCAGGTCTGGCAGAAGTCTATCTGTCTGGCTGGCAAAGTCTATGAAGCTACAAGGGAGTTCCCGGAAAGTGAGCGCTGGGGCCTGACAGCTCAGACCCGGCGAGCGGCGGTGTCCATCGCGAGCAACATTGCCGAAGGTTCAGCGCGCGGCGGACGAGCCGAGCTGCTTCATTTCCTGC
>Ga0268386_10000286_pt1 | contig 30851 bp, 28 predicted proteins | sample RVTome_15_FD_200260 | JGI IMG/M metagenome (GOLD analysis project Ga0268386, IMG submission 200260) | Soil microbial communities from uranium-contaminated site in the Upper Colorado River Basin, Wyoming, United States - RVT150D86... ... | reverse complement strand
AGGCGTGAGGTGCGCGCCATCAGCGTCGGTGACCACGTGCAACGTGTCGCCTTCGCGGACGTGCATCTGCTCCGCAACTTCCTTGGGCAGGATCACGCCCAGGGAGTTGCCGATCTTTCGCAGCTTAACGGTGGTGGCCATGGCTGGACCGCTGATTGCTGGCAGCGAGTTTAACTCATGTGGTAACGGCGTGCCAGGCCCTATTTCACTTAAGACTTTCGGCACCCGTTCGCGTCCGCCAGCGTCGCGCGAGCGCGGCGATGTAATCGGGGTTGGTGTCGCAGCAGCCGCCGATGAACGTGGCACCGGTCGCCACCCACGATTCACTTGCGGCCGCATAGGCCTCGGGCGACATGCGGTGCACGGTGCAGGCATCGAGCGCCTCCTGGCTCGGCGCGGACTCGCAGCTGTTCGCATAGGCGCCCAACGGCCGGTCGGTCGCCGCGCGCAGCTGCTCGAGGGCCGGCCGCACCAGACTCGTCGGCACGCAGTTCACCATGAGTCCTTCGACCGGCAGTTGCGCCACCGCGGCCGCCGCGGCTGCCAGCGTCTCGCCGCCGCGCAGCACGGGGGCGTCGAGCTGCAGGTTCCACGAAATCCAGATCGGCAGCCCGACCTGCTCCGCGGCTCGCGCCGCCGCGACGGCCTCGCGCACGGTGGTCAGCGTCTCGGCGATGGCGAGATCGACTTCCTCCGCCAGGATCCGCGCGATCCGCAGGTACGTTTCGAAAAGCTCCGCCTCGGGGCCAACGAGGTCGGCAGCGTAGGTCGTATCGAGGGGCGGCAGTGAGCCGGCCACGCGAACTTCCGGCCGGCCGCCATCATCGCGTGCCTTCCCCGCTAGCCGACAGGCGGTCCGCGTAAGTTTCTCGAGCCGGTCCATCATCGACTCGCGTGCGAGCAGTTTCGGCACGACGGCATAGTTGTTGGCGATGATGACGTCGGCGCCGGCGAGGATGTAGTCGCTGTGGATCTGTCGCACGAGGTCCGGATCTCTTACCAGAGCACGCGCCGACCAGATCGAGCTGCGATAGTCCGGGACGGTGGCGCCGCGAGCCCTGAGCTCGGTACCCATCGCACCGTCAAGCAAGGTGATCGTCGAAGTCATTCAGTGAAGCGACGTCGCTCGTGACAGGTAATGATCATCGCGGCGCCTCCCCTCATTGCGTGCAGGTTCTTCAGATTCGCATGCACGAAGGCCGCCTCAGCCTGGTACGCAGCGATCTCCTCGCGCGCATCGTCGGCGAGCGTGACATGGCGGCCTGCAAACGGATTCAGGCTTGCGCTGGGTTGATCAGCGCATGCGCCGGCATGCACGTGCTCGTGCTGGGCAGCCGCTTCCTTCATGCAACTCGTCGCTGCCGTGATCGTCGTGCGGCAAGTGGCGTCCGTCTCGCCCGTCGCCTTGTTCGTGCCCGGCGTGTTGGCCTCGTTGATGGCTGGCTGCACGATGTTCTGTTGCAAGGCCTGTCGCGCGGTCTCGTGCGCAGCAGGCGGCGAACTACCCCATTGTGTGAGCGCGTCCTGGTAGGCCTTGATCGCGGCGCGTTCCTCGGCCTCGCGATTCATGAGATCCGCCATATCGGCGCACTCGCACGTGTCTTCGCTCCACGCGCGATGATCGAGCGAAAGGAGCGTCAATCCGATGACCGCACAGAGCCAGCGTTTGTTCATGACATGCGAACCCGACGCCTGCAGCATAGCAGCCAGCGACGGATGCACATCACGCACCATTGCCGGATCGTCGCGGCCGCCGGGACGGGAGGCCGCAGGTCGAACGATATACTGCCGGCCCCGCGCCTAGGGTAACGCTTCGTCAATGGTCGCCGGCCGCCGCCTGAATCCATCCAGCTCCGGAGCCGCTCCTGCCAGTTCTGGCGGACTCACGATGCTGCGCGCGCTGCCGGAGACCTTTCAATACACCCGGCACGCGCTGCACCTCGTCTGGTCGACGAGCAAGTGGCTCACAATCGCGCTTGCGCTGCTCACGCTCCTTTCGGGAATCCTGCCCGCCGCGATCGCCTGGGTGGGCGCGCAGATCGTCGATGCGGTGGTGGCCGCGCTCCCTTCGCGCGGCGGCGCGGGCAGCGCGGACCTCGGACCGGTGCTGCGCTACGTCGTCCTCGAAGCCGTGCTGGTCGCGGCCATGGCCGCGGCGCAGCGCGGGCTCTCGACCTGCCAGTCGCTGCTCCGCGCGCAGCTCGGCCAGCGCGTCAACGAGATGATCCTCGAGAAGGCGCTGACGCTCGACCTGTGGCACTTCGAGGACTCGGAGTTCTACGACAAGCTGACGCGCGCCCGGCGCGAAGCCTCGGTGCGGCCGCTCTCGCTCGTGATGCGGAGCTTCGGCCTGGTGCAGAACGCGATCGCGCTGGTGAGCTTCGGCACGCTGCTCGCGCAGTTCTCCCCCTGGGCGGTGGCGGTGCTGCTGCTGGCCGGGCTGCCCTCCTTCGTCGCCGAGGCGAAATTCTCGGGCGACGCCTTCCGGCTCTTCCGCTGGCGCTCGCCCGAGACGCGGATGCAGATGTACCTCGAGACGGTGCTCGCGCGCGAGGACCACGCCAAGGAGGTCAAGCTTTTCGAGCTCGGGCCGCTGCTGCTCGAGCGCTACCGTGCGATCTTCCGCAAGGTGTTCCGCGAGGATCGCGCGCTCACGATCCGGCGCGACAGCTGGGGATTCGTGCTCGGGCTCGTGAGCACGGGCGCCTTCTACGCGGCATACGCGTGGATCGCGGTCAGCGCGGTGCGCGGGCAGATCACGCTCGGGCAGATGACGATGTACGTGATGCTGTTTCGCCAGGGGCAGTCCGCGGTGTCCGCGAGCCTCGCGGCGGTCGGGGGCATGTACGAGGACAACCTCTATCTCTCCACACTTTACGAGTATCTCGACACGCCGGTTGCCGCTCCCAGCGGCGAGATCGTGCGCGGGCCGGATCCGACCGACGGCGTGCGCTTCGAGCACGTGAGCTTTACCTATCCGGGCGCGACCGAGCCCGCGGTGCGCGATGTCACGTTCCACTTGCGGCCGGGCCAGAGTCTCGCGCTCGTCGGCGAGAACGGCTCGGGCAAGACGACGATCATCAAGCTGCTGACGCGGCTATATGTTCCGGGCTCCGGGCGGATCCTGCTCGAGGGCCGCGACCTCGCCGAGTGGGACGTCTCGCGGCTACGGCAGCGGATCGGCGTGATCTTTCAGGACTTCGCGCGCTACCAGCTCAAGGTGGGTGAGAACGTCGGTGTCGGCGACGTCACGCATTTCGAGGACGAGGAGCGCTGGCGCGAAGCCGCAGACCTCTCGACCGCGACGCCGTTCGTCGAGACCCTGCCCGAGGGTTTCCAGACGCAGCTGGGCAAGTGGTTCAAGGACGGGCGCGAGCTCTCCGGCGGCCAATGGCAGAAGATCGCGCTCGCGCGCGCGTTCATGCGCGAGGGGGCGGACATCCTGGTGCTCGACGAGCCGACCGCCGCGATGGATGCGCGCGCCGAGGCCGAGGTGTTCGAGCAGTTCCGCGAGCTCGCCCGCTCGCGGATGGTGATCCTAATCTCGCATCGCTTCTCGACCGTGCGCCGGGCGGACCAGATTCTCGTGATCCACGAGGGCCGGATCATCGAGCGCGGCAGCCACGACGAGCTGATGGCGCTCAACGGTCATTACGCACACCTATTCCAGTTGCAGGCCCGCGGCTACCGGTAGCGGGCCATCGGTGCTGTGTGCCACAGTTCCGATCCCAGGTAGAGCACGCCCCGATGGGCAAGCGGAGGTCGACAATGGAATTACCGAGCTGGATCGCCGATCACATCAATCTCTACAAGACAGATCCCGAGAAGGCGCACTTCTTCGATCTCTCGTTCGGCGGCGGCAAGCCAATGACCCCCACCCTGCTCCTCACCATGAAGGGGCGGAAGTCCGGCCGCGATATCTCGACTCCGCTCATCTATGGGACGCATGGCTCGGCGTACGTGGTCATCGCGTCGAAGGGCGGCGCGCCGGATCACCCCGACTGGTACAAGAATCTCGTGGCCAATCCGATGTGTCACATCCAGGTAAGCAAGCAGGGCTATCGGGCCAAAGCGCGCACCGCGACCAGCGACGAGCGCACCAAGCTCTGGGCGCAACTGCAGGAGATCTACCCGCCGTATGACGATTATCAGCGCACCGCGAAGGGGCGCGAGATACCCGTTGTCGTACTGGAACCAGTCGCGTCCTCTGCAACCTGATCGTCGTTCCGAGGAGACGTGACCAGCAGTCGCTCGCATAGCGTTGGAAAAGCGTCGGGCCGCATCGCCGGTCCGATGTTGTTCATGATCGCTGGGCAGCTGATCGTGGGTGCCGCTCTGGCCGATAACAGACCGTTCCACTGCGGCAGCAAGATCGTCTATGTAGGTATGACGCAGGCCGACGTACTCGAATACTGCGGCGCACCGACGTCGGAAAGCACCGAGCTCCGAGAGGTACGGAGCAGCAAGAACCGGGTCCTGGGCACTTCCGAGATCAACCGGTGGATTTACGAGTCATACAGCGCCACGCGGGTGCTCGTATTTCTCGACCACAAGCTGCAGTCGATAGAGCGATTGTGAGCACCAGCGCGTAATTCGCTATTGACTTGTCACCTCGCGGCCACCGACTTCGAACCCGCGTCGTGACCATACTTCTTGCGACCTCACATAGAGCAAGAGTATGGGCACTCCATTCGAGCTGAGCGCGATCGATCTGTACGACGTGGACGGGCTGTGGGACGGCGAAGGAATCCAATCCGCCGAGCTCGGAGACCTTCGCCTCTGCCGGTCCACGAATTGCGACGATCTCGCCGATCGCGGCGACGACTCTGCCCCAGGTGCCGCGACGAGATCGATGCGATTCGCGAAAATGCCTCACTGGGGGCGAAGCGCGGACGGCGCTGATCGGTCGTCGCTCCGCTGCTCGCACGCGCAGCACTGGCGTGTCGTTTCATGTCACCTCGATCGGCAGGCGCTTCCACCCGCGGAATCGGGCGCGCTCGGCACGAACAGGAGTGCCGGTGACGTCCATGCGCGGAAACCGTTGCGTGGCCCTGAGCAGCGCCACCCGGGCCTCCAGCCGCGCCACCGACATGCCGGCGCAGGCATGTGCGCCGGCCGCGAACGCGAGATGCGGGTTTGGCGTGCGCCCGATGTCGAAGCGATCGGCATCCTGGAATGCGTCGCGATCTCGGTTGGCCGCGCCGATACCGAGCGTGAGATAGGCGCCGGGGGTCAGGTGCACTCCGCCGATGTCGACCGGCGCGCTGACCAGCCGGTTGCCGAGCTGGTTCGGGCTCTCGAAACGCAGGCACTCCTCGACGCAGGTCTGGATCAGCTCGGGCTGCGCGCGCAACCGTTCGAGCTCGCCGCGGTGGCGCATCAGCAGCTCGAGACCATTGCCGATCAGGTGCGTCGTCGTCTCGTGGCCCGCGTTGAGCAGAAAGATGCAGTTATGCAGCAGCTCATGCTCGCTCAGGGGCTGGCCGCCGGTTTCATCGCGGATCAGGCGCGTCAGGAGATCGTCGTCGCCGCCCGGGGTGCGTCGGCGGTCGGCGACGAGCTTCGCCAGGTAATCGAGAAACTCGCGCACGCTGCGCTCGCCGAAGGCCTGCTGCTCGGCGGAGAGCAGCGGTTCGAGCGCGCCCAGGATGGCGAGCGACCAGTTGCGAAGCGGCTCCCGCTCCTCGTGCGGAATGCCGAGCAGCCTTCCGATGACTTCGACCGGGATGGCGGCCGCGAAATCGGCCACGAGGTCCCCGCTGCCGCGCGCCTCGAGCGAATCGAGCAGCCGGTCGACGAGCGCGACGACTGCTGGCTCGAGCGCCTTGAGCACGTGCGGCGTCAAGGCGCCGACGATCTGCCGGCGCACCCGTGTGTGATACGGGGCATCGTTGAAGACGAGGCTCGTCGTGTGATGGGCATAGAGCGGCGAATCGACGCCGTACTTCGGGGCGAACGCAGCCCGCTTATCCGAGCTGAAGTTCGACCGGTCGCGGTAGATCCGCTCGAGGTGGGCATGCCGCGTCAGGAGCCACGTGCCGTCCGGGCACTGGTAAACCGGCGCGTGATCACGGAGCTCCGCGTAATAGGGATGGGGGTCGGCGTAGAACCCCGCGGGCAGGGCCGTCAGGTCGAATTTCAGGCCGGCACTGTTCACGTTCACTGGGCCGATGTGGTTTTCAGCGAGACTCGCTGGCCAGGCGTTCGGAGAGCGCGACGATGGAGCCGGGCGACTCTACGTGCGCGTTGTGGCCGGTGCCGGGGATCTCGATCGCCGCGGCGGCGCAGTGCGTCCGCAGCTGATCGAGCGTGACCATCGGATCGGACGCGCCGCGCGCGAGCAGCACCGGGCATTGCGCGCTGGCGGCGAGCGTCGCAAACGGCGCACCGGCCACGAGCGCGGCGCGCGGATCGGTCGCCAGCCGGAAACCACCCTCGGTGGGGACGACGCCACGCGCAATCAGCGCCGCATCCGGCGCGACGCGCACGTCCAGCCCTGACACCTTGCGGTAACGCGACCTCGCCTCGGCTTCGTCGGCAAATATCCGCGCGGGTTTCCGCGCGAGCTCCGCCATCGAGGCCACGTCGGCCTCGCTCCATTCGATCTTGGGGCCGATGCCGAGCATCGAGGCGATGCGCACGCCGAACCAGCCGCTCGCGAGTGCGAGCCCGACGTATGCCCCGAGCGAATGGCCGATGACTTGGTACGGACGATCGGGATCCAGCGACTGAGCCACGGCCGACGCGAGCGCGCCGACGCTGTACCGCGGCAGCGCACTGGAACCACCGTGCCCGGGCAGGTCGAGGACCAGCCATTCGCCATCGCCGCGGCTGTCGAGCTCGCGGCAGACGTTGCGCCACACGGCGCCGGTCGCGCCCAGCCCGTGTAGCAGCAAATATGCGTGTTCGCCGTGACCGCCGCGTTCGCGCCAGAGCATCCCGCATCACCTCACATGCACTATGGACCCATGGCAGGCTGAATTTCGAGCCGCTTCCTGCACAGCGTACAGTCGATTCTCAGCCGACGCCGCGGCCAGGCGTGCGATCTCTTTCGAGAATGTACTCAAGACCCACCGCCGGCCCAACTCGGCATACGGACCGTGCGGGTGCAATCGCGTGGCAGGCGGACTGCCCGCAAGTTGCAAACCCTCCAGATCACGGTCGGCTATCGTGATTGCGTCAAGATCCTGCACTATATCCTCGGCGCCCGCGAAGGTATCGAGCGCCATTTGCGCCAATAGCCTGCCCGCGACGTACACGCTGTAGTCGTCCGATTCAAATTTGACACGCATGCGCCCGACGGGGACGTTGAGCAGGTACGGGAACTCGCGCGCGGCGAAAGCCACGCCCCGGCCGACGCGCGGGCCGCGCTCGATCAGCACGAGGCGGGTCGGGGTCGCCGGCGGGCGGCGCAAGATTGCCAGCATGGTGCCGCAAAAGCCGCCGCCCACGATCGCGATGGTGCGCATCACTCCACCAGGCGGTAGCCGGCTCCCGGCTCTGTCTGCAGATATCGCGGCTGCGCCGGATCCGTCTCGATCTTCTGCCGCAGCCGGCGCACGAGCTGCTTGAGGAGCTGCCGGTCCCCGCTGCCGCGATGGCCCCAGACGTGGGTCAGGAGCCGCTCGGTCCCCACGACATGACCGGCGTTCGCGATCAGGATCTGCAGCAACCGCGTCTCGAGCTTGGTGAGCCTGAGCGGCTCCGCATCCGAGATCCGCAGCGAATGCGCCTCCAGATCGAGCGCGAGCTCGCCGGCTGCCATCGCACCGCCGGCTTCGATACCGGCGCGGCGCAGCAGCGCCTTGACCCGCGCCAGCAACGTGCGCGGGCTGAAGGGCTTGGTCAGGTAGTCGTCGGCGCCCAGCTCGAGCGCGCGCACGACGTCCTCCTCCTCGCCGCGCACGGTCAGCATCATCACCGGGATGCGCGAGCGGGTGCGAATCGCCTCGCAGATCGCAAAGCCGCTGCCACCCGGCAGATTGATGTCGAGCACCGCGAGATCCGGTGACTCCGCCATGAACACCCGCATCGCGGTTGCGAAGTCGCCGGCCTCGACGACGACGTAGCCCGCCTGGCGGAGCGCAAATCCGACCAGCGCGAGCAGATCGTGGTCGTCGTCGACGATCAGGATCTTCATGGCTCGTCCCTGGCGGCCGGCAACACGATCGTGAAGCGCGTGCGCGCTTCCGGGCCACGCCCCGCCGCGACCGTGCCGCCGTGCCGCTCGATGATCGAGCGCACGATCCAGAGCCCGAGCCCGAGACCGCGCGGCTCCGGTTCCTGGTCCGCCGAGCGATAGAACCGATCGAAGATCGAGGCCTGGTCGAGACCTGGCGCTCCTGGCCCCTCGTCCTCGACCCACACACGCACCTGCGCGTCGTCGGCTTCACCGCCGATGCGGACCCGGCTGCCCTCGGGCCCGAACTTGTTGGCGTTGGCGAGCAGGTTGACGAACACCTGCGTGAGGCGTGGCGCATCGCCCTCGACGACCGGCAGATCCGCGGGCAGCTCGATCTCGAGGGTCTGGCGGCGCTGCGTGAAGAGCCCGGCGAGCATCTCGGCCGCGTCCTCGACGACCTGTGACAAGCCCACCGGCTGACGCCGGATGCTCAACTGCCCCGATTCGATGCGCACGCTCTCGAGCAGGTTGTCGATCAGTCGCGTGAGGCGGAGCGTACCCCGCTGCAGCGACGCGACCAGCGACTGCAGCTCCTCCTGGGACATCTGCCCGAGACCGTCGTGCAGCAGCTCGATCGACGCGAGCTGCGCGGCGAGCGGCGTGCGGAACTCGTGGGCGATGTTGGCGAGCACGAAATCTCGCGCGCGCCGCACGGCCTCGACCTCGGTCTCGTCGCGCATCACCTGCACCTGCATCCCGTGGACGGATTCGGCGCTTGTGATCACGACGGTCCGGCGCGTGTCGTCGGAGCGCTCCAGCACCTCGGTCGCGCGTCCCGATCCGTCCACGCGCGCACGCAGGATCGGGCAATCGGTTTCGCAGGGCCGTACACCGTCCGGGCCCATTGGCCGCAGCACGTCGCCGCAGAAACGACCGACGATTTCGCCCGGCTCGACACCCAGCATTCGGGCTGCCTGCGGATTCGCGTAGCGGATGGTGCGCGAGGCGTCGACGGCAAACACGCCTTCCACGACGCCCTTTAGCACCGCCTGCGCCTCGGCTTCGCGCTGTCGAAGCTCGGTCGTGAGCTCGATCAGGTTCCGGCGCATGTTCTCGAGCGTGCGCGCGAGCGCCCGCGTCTCACGGCTGCCGCCCACTGGGATGGACGCCGAAAAGTCGCCCTGCCCGAGCCGCACAGCCGATCGCGTGATCGCGCGCAGTGGCCGCGCGACGCGCCGGCCGAGCACGACCCCGGCCAGCACCGCCAGTGCGCCGACGATAAGCGCGAACAGCGCCAGCCGCCGCAGGAACCGCTCGACCGCGCCTTCGACCACGGCCGCCGGCAGGCGCACCTCGATCAGCGCCACGCCCTCCCCGGTCGAGGCCAGCACCGGCACGCTCGCCGCATACACGTCGAGCCGGTCGATACGGCGCGCATTGAACTCGCCATCGGTCAGCGCCGCGGAATGCAGCTCGCGCATCGGCGCATCGACCGTGTCGATCCAGTTCGTGAGCCGCATCAGCCGCACGTCCTCGCCGGTCTCGGTGCGGATCTCGGCCTCGAAACGATCGTCGAAAAGCCGCGCGACGACTACTTGGACATTGGGCAGATCCGGCACCGCGATCACCGAGCCAAGCAGGCCGTCAGGCGTGGTCGGATCGGACATCAGCAGGCGCTCGCCCTGCTCCTCGCTGGCCGCGAGCAATGCCGCCCACGGCAGCGGTTTGCCCGCGGCCGCGATCGGCTGCGCGCCGTTGAGGACGGCGCAGGTGTCGAGCCCGCTCGTGGCGCAGAAGCGCTGCAGAAACGGCACCAGGGGCTCACTCCGGCCATCGACGACGAGCCGCTTGAGCGTCGGCCGGCTGGCGAGCAGCCGTGCGGCGGTCAGACTGTCCTCGCTCGCGCGGCGGATCCGGTCGCGCGCCGCAAGACCGGCAACTCGCACACGCCCGAGCGCCTGCTCCTCGGCCTGGTCGCGCAGCAACCCGGCCGACATCCACCAGAACCCCGCCATCACGGCCACCACGAGGCAGCCCATCACGAGCGCCAGCAGCCGGCCGAGGGTCATCGGGCCGGCGGACCGCTGCCGGATCTCCGAAACGCGCATCAACGGCGGAAGCGCCACGGCTCAGGCCGTCCGCCACGCGGATTGCCACTCGACGAAGGTCTTTATGACCAGCGTCAGGATCGCGAGCAGCGCAAGCAGCGACGCCACGGCGAAGGCGCCGACGAAGTCGTACTCGTTGTAGAGGATCTCCACGTGGAGCGGCATGGTGGTCGTGAGCCCGCGGATGTGCCCGGAGACGACCGACACCGCGCCGAACTCGCCCATCGCGCGCGCATTGCACAGGATGATCCCGTACAGGAGCGCCCATCGGATCTTGGGCAGGGTTACGCGGAGAAAGGTCGTCCAGGCGCCGGCGCCCAGCGTGATCGCGGCTTCCTCCTCGTCGCTCCCCTGCTGCTGCATCAGCGGTATCAGCTCGCGTGCCACGTAGGGAAAGGTCACCAGCAAGGTGGCGATTATGATGCCCGGCAGCGCGAAGATGATCGAGATGTCGCGCTCCTGCAGCCAGACGCCGAACCAGCCGTGCGCGCCAAAGAGCAGCACATACACCAGACCCGCGACGACCGGCGAGATCGCAAACGGCAGATCGATCAGCGTGATCAGCAGGCTCTTGCCCTTGAACTCGAACTTGGCAATGGCCCAGGCGGCGCAGATGCCGAAGACGGTGTTGACCGGTACGACGATCGCAGCGGTGAGCAAGGTCAGCTTGATCGCCGCGATCGTGTCCGGATCGGCGAAGCTGCCGGCGAAGACGCCGAACCCCTTCGCCAGCGCCTGGATCAGGATCATGGCGAGCGGCGCGATGAGCAGCAGCCCCAGGAAGCCCACGGCCACGAAAATCAGCGCAATGCGCCCGGCGCGCACCTGCGTCGGCACGCGCCGGCGTTCCTCGACGATGTGGGCGGCGCCCGCCATCAGCGTCCCGCCGCGACGTGCCGGCGACGCCCCCAGGCCTGAACGAGGTTGATCGCGAACAGCATCACGAAGGACATCACCAGCATCGCGAGCCCGAGCGCCGCGGCCGCCTGGTAATCGAACTGCTCGAGCTTGATGACGATCAGCAGCGGTGTGATCTCGGTCTTCATCGGCAGGTTGCCCGAGATGAACACCACCGAGCCGTACTCGCCGATGCCGCGCGCGAAGGCGAGCGTGAAGCCGGTGAGAAGCGCCGGCAGCACCGCCGGCATGATAATTCGGCGGAAGATCTGCCACGGACTCGCGCCCAGCGTCTCGGCGGCGTCCTCGAGGTCGCGCTGCACCTCGATCAGCGCCGGCTGCACGGAGCGCACGACGAACGGCAGGCCGATCAGGATCAGCGCCACGACCACGCCGACCCAGGTGTACGCGACCTGCACGCCGACGCTCGCGAGCTTTTCCCCCAGCCAGCCATTCGGCGCGAACACGGCGGTGAGCGCGATGCCCGACACCGCGGTCGGGAGCGCGAACGGCAGGTCAATCAGCGCGTCAACCAGCCGCCGCCCCGGAAATTCATATCGCACCAGCGTCCAGGCGACGATGAATCCAAATATCGCGTTGACGACGGCGGCGAGTAGCGCAGCGCCGAAGCTCAGTCGGTACGAGGCGATCGCGCGCGGGTCGAGGAGGATGTCCTTGAGCGCAGCGAGGCTCGGCGAGCTGCCCTTGATGATCAGCGCCGCGAGCGGGATCAGCACGATCGCGCTCAGGAAGAAGGTGGTGAAACCGAGCGTGAGCCCGAACCCGGGCAGGATGCTGGGCTGCCGGAACCGGCTCATGTGGCGGCACGCACGATCAGCACCGGGCCGCCGCCGCGTGCGTCGAGCAGCTTCGCGATCGGGCGCAGGCGTTGCCAGGCATCCGCGGCGGGCGCGAGCGGCAGGCCGACGATCAGCAAGGCCGTGTCCTCCGCCGCGAGCTCCTTGCTCAGTTCGGTCGCCGAGTCTCCGAAACGGAGCTCCGTGCGCACGTCGAGACCGTGCACGGCGGCGGCCTCCGAGCGGGCATCGAGCAGGTGCCGCAGCTGCGTCGCGCGCTCGTCCTCGGGCAGCTCCTGCGGCTGGATGTCGAGGAACGCGGCCTCGGCGGGCAGATTGCGCAGCAGGCTCGACGCCACGGCCATCGTAGGCCGCAGTGCGGCGTCTGAGACGGCGTGAATCACGACGCGCGCCGGTACCGGCCGCTCGGGATCGAGACACAACACCTGCGTGGCGCCATGGCGCAGCAGCCATTCGACACGGGCTGCGCCACCGGGGCCGGACTCGACCGCCGCCACGCCGAGCGGCGCGAGGGCGCGCGCCGGCTTGCCGTTGGGCGGCTGAACGATCGCGGGCTCGATGCGATGGTTGATACGGGTGAGCATCCGGGTCGAAAGCGCCTGCAGCAGTGGCGACCCGGCGATGCGTGCGCAGTCGTCTTCGGTCGTGGCAACCGCGCTGAAGCTCGAGACCGGCGTTGGCAGCACATGGATGCGCCGCGCGCCGAGCGCGACGCGCTGACCCGGCGTGACGGGCAGCTGCCGCTTCTCCGGCAGGGTCCGCGTCACCTCGAGGAGCGTACCGTCAGCCGACGCGGCGGCCCCCTTCACGGCCGAGGCCACCGTCCCTCGGTCCTGCATGCGCACGCGCAACCGCTCGACCGCGCCGCCAAAGAGCACTTCCTCGACGCGCGCATGACCCACGAATGTCGACTTGAGCCCCTTCCGCTCCGACGCCAGCTCCACTTCCTCCGGCCGGAGCACCGTCACGATTTCATGTACCGGCGAGGCGGCCGCGGGCGCGGGATTTCCGGGCGGGGCGAACCGGATGCCGTCCTTGCTCCGGTAACCGAGCAGCAGGTTCGCCGCGCCGAGAAAGGTCGACACGAAGCGCGTCGCGGGACGCGTATAGAGATCGTCCGGCTTGCCGCATTCGAGCAGCCGGCCCTGGTGCATGACGCCGATTCGGTCCGCCAGCGCGAAGGCCTCCTCCTGGTCGTGGGTAACGAGGATGGTCGAGATTCCGAGCTCGCGCTGGATCTGCCGGATCGTGCGGCGCAGCTCCTCGCGGATCTTGGCGTCGAGCGCGCCGAAGGGCTCGTCCATCAGCAGCACCTTGGGGCGGTGCGCGAGCGCGCGCGCCACCGCGATGCGCTGCTGCTGGCCGCCAGAGAGCTGCGCCGGGAGGCGGTGGTCCATGCCCTCGAGCGCCACCAGGCGCAGCAGCTCCTGCCGGCGGGCGCGGCGCTCGGCCGCCTTCGCGTGGCGGACGCGGAGCGCGAATTCGATGTTCTCGCCGATGGTCATGTGGCGGAACAGCGCGTAATGCTGGAACACGAAGCCGACCTCGCGCTCGCGCGCCGAGACATGCGTGACGTCGCGCCCGTGCAGCGACACCCGGCCACGGTCGATCTCGGTCAGGCCCGCGATGGCGCGCAGGAGCGTGCTCTTGCCGCTGCCGCTCGGCCCGAGCAGCACGAGGAACTCGCCCTCGGCGACCTCGATCGATACGTCGTTGACTACCGGGACAGCCTGGTAGCGCTTAGTGACCTGGTCGAGCTCGATGGACATGGGGAAACCGCGCAGGCGTCGATGACGCGTGAGGGCATGCTAGGAACGGGTGGTCACAGTGTCAGTCGCAGGGCGGTGACATTCCGGTTTCAGACCGTCGGTCCGCCGGGGTCGCCGGCGGTTTCTCGCTAGAATTGCGACATGAGGCGTCCGGATTACGAAAAACTGGGGGTGCTCTACCTCGGCCGGGAGCTCGACCCGCACAAACCGGACCTGGGACCGGAGCTGCTGTACGACTCGCGTGACCTGACCACGCACGCCGTCTGCATCGGCATGACCGGCAGCGGCAAGACTGGCCTCTGCATTTCAATGCTCGAGGAAGCCGCGCTCGACGGGGTCCCTGCGATCGTCATCGACCCCAAGGGCGACCTGGGCAACCTGCTGCTCACCTTTCCCGAGCTGCGAGCCGCCGACTTCGAGCCCTGGGTGGATGCCGGTGAAGCCGCCCGCAAGGGTCAGAGCGTGCCAGAATTCGCCGCCGCGACCGCCGAGACCTGGCGCAAGGGCCTCGCCGACTGGGGCCAGGACGGGGAGCGCATCAGGAGGCTCCGCGCAGCCGCCGACTTCACGATCTACACCCCGGGCTCGGAGGCGGGGCGCCCGCTTTCGATGCTGCGCTCGTTCGCCGCGCCCGACGCCGCCGTGATCGCGGATGCGACCGCGCTCAAGGAGCGGATCGGCGGATCGGTCGCTGGCCTGCTGGGCCTGCTCGGCATCGAGGCGGACCCGATCAGGAGCCGCGAGCACATCCTGCTCTCCTCGATCCTCGACGCGGCATGGCGCAAGGGTGAGAGCCCGGATCTCGCACGCCTGATCGGGCAGGTGCAGAAGCCGCCCTTCGACAAGGTAGGCGTGTTCGACGTCGAAACCTTTTTCCCGGCCAGGGAGCGCACCGAGCTCGCGCTCTCGATCAACGGCCTGCTCGCCGCGCCGGGGTTCGACGCATGGCTCGAGGGCGATGCGCTCGACATGCAGTGCCTGCTCTTTACGGCAGACGGCAAGCCACGCATCTCGATCGTCTCGATCGCGCACCTGAACGACGCCGAGCGGATGTTCGTCGTTACGCTGGTGGCGAACGAGCTGGTCGCGTGGATGCGCCGGCAGTCCGGCACGACCAGCCTGCGGGCAATCTTCTACATGGACGAGATCGCGGGTTACTTCCCCCCGGTCGCGATGCCGCCGTCGAAACCGCCGATGCTGACGCTGATGAAGCAGGCGCGCGCCTTCGGCATCGGTGTCGTGCTGGCCACGCAGAATCCCGTCGATCTCGACTACAAGGGGCTCGGCAACGCCGGGACCTGGTTCATCGGCCGTCTGCAGACCGAGCGCGACCAGCAACGCGTCATCGATGGTCTGCTCGGCACCGAGGCGGCGAAGGGTCTCGACCGCGCCGGGCTATCGACGATGATGGGTAACCTGACGCAGCGGGCGTTCCTGATGCGCAACGTGCACGACGATGCGCCCACGTTGTTCCGGACGCGCTGGGCGATGTCGTACCTGCGGGGCCCGTTGACGCTGGCCGAGATCCGCACGCTCGAGGCGCCGCTCGGTGAGACGAAACCGACGACCACTGCGACCGCGGCGAAGGCTGCCGCCGCCAGCGAGCCGGTTTCTGCCGCAAGCGGAATGGCCAGGACGGCCACGGCGACGCGGCCCATTGTGCAGGCCGGTGTCAACGAGCGTTTCCGCGACGCCCATGGCGGCGGCAGGCCCGCGTATCGCGCCCACGTCGGCGCCCATGTCCGCGCGCATTTCGTCAATGCCCGGTCCGGGCTCGACGCGTGGGAGACCCGCTATTACCTTGCCGCCGCGGACGAGGCCGGCCCGGACTGGTCCAGGGCCCAGGTGTTCGAGGACTCGGCGATCCACCTGCGCGAGGCGCCCGAGGACGGAGCAAGCTTCGACGAGATCCCGGGCGCACTGCTCGCGCCGCGCGCCTACAAGGGCTGGTCGGCGGCGCTCGCCGATCACGTGTACCGCAACTCTGCGCTGCAGGTGTTTCGTTGCCCTGCGCTCAAGCTCATCGCGGCACCGGGCGGCACCGAAGTCGAGTTTCGCGTACTGCTCGCGCAGGAGCTGCGCGAGCGTCGCGACGCCGCGGTCGACGAGCTGCGTGGCCGGTACGCGAAGAAGCTCGCGATCATCGAGGATCGGCAGCGGCGTGCCGCGCAGAAGCTGGAGCGCGAGCGGACCCAGGCCCAGAGCGAAACCGCTTCCTCGATCCTGACCGTCGGCGGCAGCGTGCTGGGCGCGCTGTTCGGCGGCCGGCGCGGCGGCGCGCTTGCCAAGGCGTCCACCGCCGCACGCCGCATCGGCCGCGTCTCGAAGGAGCGCGCGGACGTCGGTCACGCCGAGGCCGACGCGCGCTCGCTCGGCGAGCAGGAAGCTGCAATCGAAGCGGAGCTCGAGGCCGAGATCGCCGCGCTAGGCAAGCAGTTCGATCCCGCGACGATCGGCATCGAGACGGTGACCGTCCGGCCCCGAAAGTCCGACTTGGGCGTAGAGGACATCGCGCTCGTGTGGTCGGCGTGAGAGAAGGAAGCGGAGGCAAACGGATGGATGACCTGGTCAAGGAGCTCACGAAGAAGCTCGGCGTCAACCGCAAGCAGGCGCAGGGCGGCCTGGTCGCGATCCTGCGCGCAGGTCAGCAGAATCTGAGCGCGCGGGATTTCGCGGAGTTCGTGCGCGACGTCCCGGGCGCGGACAAGTTGCTCAGGAGCGCGCCTCCGCCGAGCACGCTGAGCTCGCTCGCCGGCGGACTCGGTTCGCTCCTGGGCGGGCGCAACAGCACCGCGGGTCGCTGGGCCGGGCTCGCGGCCTCGTTCGCCGAGCTCGGCGTCGACGTCGAGACTGCGAAGAAGTTCGGCCCGATCGTCATGGAGCACGTCCGTAAGCATGGCGGGGAGGAGCTGCTCGGCAAGCTCAAAGGCGTACTGAAGCTGTGAGGTACGCGCTGACAACTCCACGCCCTGTCCGGCGACGGCCAGCCGTCGTGGCGGCCGCGCTCGTCGCCTTAGGCATCGGGCTTGCGGGTTGCGATTACTTCGACCGCGGCCTGCGTGCCGGCAGCTACCGGGCGCTGCTCGAGACGCCGGTCGGCGACCTGCCGTTCGGGCTCGACGTCGCACGGGAGGGCGATCGCTTCGTGCTGATACTCGTCAACGGCGAGGATCGGGTGCGCATCGACGACGTAAACGTGAGCGACGACCGCCTGCAGGCGTCGTTGCCGGGATCGGAGGCCACCGTGAGCCTTCGCGTGCGGCGCCGGGCGCTCGACGGCGAGCTGACGCTGCCGCGCGACGGCAGCACGCCGATCGCGTTGCCGATGCGCGCCGAATACGGCGAGACACATCGGTTTTTCGAGGAGCCGCTCACCGACAATGCCGACGTACAGGGCCGCTGGTCGGTGGTCATGTCCCACGACGGAGTCGAGAGCACACCGGCGGTCGCCGAGTTCCGGCAACGATTCGAGCGGGTGGCCGGCCACATCCGCACGCGCGAGACGGAGGGTCCGCTGCTGGTCGGCGAGATACACGACGAGGATCTGTTCCTGTCGAGCTTCGACGGTCGCACCGCGGTGCTGCTCCGCGCCACCGTCGATGCCCGTGGCGCGCTCGAAGGCGAGATCTGGTCCTCTGCGGCGGGCGCGGCGCGTCTGCAGGCCGTGCGCAATCCCGACGCGGTGCTGTGACGACGCGGCGCGTAGAATCCGCACTTCGCGCAGGACGGCGGCACGGGGGCTCGACATGAACGGCAAGCGACGGGTGGCGCTCGTCACCGGTGGCATGGGTGGCATCGGCACCGCGATCTGCCGGCGGCTCTGCGCCTCGGGTCACATCGTCATCGCGGGCTGCGGCCCCGGCTCGCCACGCCGTGAGCACTGGCTGGCTGAAATGCGGGCCGAAGGCCACGAGGTTTATTCGGCAGCGGGCAATGTCGCCGACTGGGACTCGACCAAGACCGCGATCGACCACGCGCGCAGTGAAGCCGGCGAGATCGATGTGCTGGTCAACAACGCGGGCATCACGCGCGACGGCACGTTCCGCAAAATGACCAACGAACAGTGGCACCAGGTCATCGAGACCAACCTCAACAGCCTGTTCCACGTCACCAAGCAGGTCATCGACGGCATGCTCGATCGCGGCTGGGGCCGGATCATCAACATTTCCTCGGTCAACGGACAAAGGGGTCAGTTCGGGCAGACCAACTACTCGACCGCCAAGGCCGGTATCCACGGCTTCACGATGGCACTCGCGCAGGAGGTAGCCGGGCGCGGCGTCACGGTGAACACGGTGTCGCCCGGATACATCGGGACGGACATGGTGCGGGCGGTCAAGCCCGAAGTCCTCGCCTCAATCGTCGCCTCGATCCCCGTCAAACGGCTGGGCGAGCCCGAGGAGATTGCCTCGATCGTGGCCTGGCTCGCCTCCGAGGAAGCCGCCTTCGCGACGGGCGCCGATTTCTCGCTGAACGGCGGCCTGCACATGGGTTGAACGCATGCCCTCCTTCGACATCGTTTCGGAAGTCAACCTGCACGAAGTCACGAACGCGGTGGATCAGGCGAGCCGCGAAGTGGGGCAACGTTTCGATTTCAAGGGCACCGGGGCCAAGTTCGAGCAGCAGGGCGCGCTCGTGATCCTGACCGCGCAGGTGGATTTCCAGCTCAAGCAGATGCTCGAGATCCTGAAGCTCAAGCTCGCCAAGCGCGGCGTCGACCTCGCCTGCATGGAGATCGACGAGCCGGTCGTCACGGGTCAGACGGCCAAGCAGACGATCACGCTGCGGCAGGGTGTCGATACCGAGCTCGGCAAGAAGATCCAGCGGCTGGTCAAGGACTCGAAGCTCAAGGTCCAGGCCGCGATCCAGGACAAGCAGGTGCGTGTGTCGGGCAAGAGCCGCGACGACCTTCAGTCGGTGATCGCGCTGGTGCGCAAGGGCGGCTTCGACATGCCGCTGCAGTACACCAACTTCCGCGACTGAGCCGGCTGACGCCTCAGGCGTAGGCCTTGGTCATGATCCGTAGACGGCGGCGCTGCATGCGCAGCCGGTACTCGATCTCGCGCAGACGGGAGCGGAAGCTGGCCTCCTCCCATCTCTGAAGCAGGCGGCGCTTGCGGTCGCCGACCCACTCGTCGCGCACACGTGCCCACTCCTCGAGCGCCTTGCGGAAGGCGGCGGCTTCCTCGCCGACGCGTACCTTCAGGCGCTCGAAGTGCTCGTCCTGCCTGTGCGCGCGCTTGCGCTCGAGGGCGAGCTCCATGCGCTTGAACTGCATCGCGAGCTGCGCCCGCTGTATCCACATGTCCGGCACGCGCTTCAGGTCGCTCGCGAGACCGACCCAGGACAGCGCAGTGATCAGCCACTTGCTGGGGTCGTACTGCCACCAGCGCACGCCATTGCGGTAGTCGTTCTGAAAGATGTGGTGGAAGTTGTGATAGCCCTCGCCGTACGTCAAAAGGGCCAGCGCGCCGTTGTCCCGCGCCGAGTTCTCGTCCGTATACGGCTGCGAGCCCCACATGTGCGCCAGCGAGTTGATGAAGAACGTGAAGTGGTGGTTGACCACGAGGCGCAGCAGTCCCGCGAGCAGGAAGACACCGAGCGGGTCGCCAAAGGCGAAGCCAATGGCGAGTGGCACGCCGAAGTTGAGCCCGACCGCGAGCGGCACGTACCAGCGGTGCTGGAACATCACCATCGGATCGCGCTGCAGATCCTTCGCATTCGTGAAATCCGGCTCGCCACTCGGGTAGTTGCGCAGGATCCAGCCGATGTGCGAGAACCAGAAGCCGCGCTTGGCGCTGTACGGGTCGCGATCGACGTCGTCGACGAAGCGATGATGGGTGCGGTGCTGCGACGCCCAGATCAGCACGCTGTTCTGCAGCGCCATCGTGCCGAAGAACAGGTAGATGAGCCGAACCGACCAATGCGCCTGGTAAGTGCGATGAGCCCAGAGGCGGTGGTAGCCCGAGGTGATCGCCATCCCGGTCGCCCCGAGAATCAGCACGAAGGAAATCCAGGCGGTCAGGCTGTAGCCGTGCGCGAACCCGTACCACGGCACGAAAATCAACGCGGCCAGCGGTGTCAGGGTGAAGACGATGGCCGTCACCCAGTTGACGGGCGCGTGCTCGACGCGCCCGGAAGAAGCGTTGTCCATCATTGCCTTACCGCAGCATTGGGGTTGTAAAAACCGCGGTAGTTTAGCGGCTCCGGAAGGCTGGTGCTTGACAACCGTAAGTCCTTGCCGTGAAAACGTTTTGCGCGTCTCAGTTCGCGGACTCCCGCGGAGAGGACCAGGTCGTGCGAGCGGTGTTTCTCGACTACGCGACGGTGAGCTTTCGCGACGACCTGGATCCGTCGCGGCTTGTGCGCGCGCTGCCGGGGATCGAGCTGCGCCCGCAGACCGCGCAGGCGGAGGTGCCTCAGGCGATCGCCGACACCGGCGCCGTGCTCGTCAACAAGCTCAGGATCACGCGCGAAGCCATGGCTGCGACCCCCAGCCTGAAGCTGATCGCGCTGGCGGCGACCGGCACCAACAACGTCGACCTCGATGCCGCGCGCGACCAGGGCATCGCCGTCTGCAACCTGCGCGACTATTGCACGGCCTCGGTGGTGCAGCACGTCTTCGGGACGCTGCTGCTCCTGACCCAGCGGCTGCGCGAGTACGACGCACTCGTGCGCTCGGGCGCCTGGCAGAAAGGAGAGCAGTTCTGCCTGCTCGATTACCCGATCCGCGAACTCGTCGGCCGGCGTTTCGGCATCGTAGGCTACGGCACGCTCGGCAAGGCTGTCGCCCGCGCGGCGCAGGCCTTCGGCATGGATGTGGCGATCGCCAACCGCCCCGGCGGCGAGCCGCAGCCGGGCCGGATCGCCCTCGACCAACTGTTGCCCACCGTGGACGTGCTGAGCCTGCACTGTCAGCTGACGCCTGCCACCACCGGCCTGATCGGCGCCCCGCAGCTCGCGGTGATGAAACCGGATGCGGTGTTGATCAACACGGCACGGGGCGCTCTGGTCGACGGGTCGGCGCTTGCGGCTGCGCTGCGCGCCGGCCGGCTGGGTGGCGCGGCGATCGACGTGCTGCCGCGGGAGCCACCGGTCGACGGGGACCCGCTGCTGGCGGGCGACATCCCGAACCTGATCGTGACACCGCACGTCGCCTGGGCCGCACGCGAGGCGCGGCAGCGCTGCATCGATGAGATGGCGGCGAACGTGGAGGATTTTCTGCAAGGTGGGCGACGCGGGCGTGTGGTCTAGCTAGCGATTCGCGGGGGCAACGTCCTTGCACCCGGCACTCGCCAACAACACGAGGCGGCCGCTCCAGTGCGCGACAAACTCCTCGCGCGCGAGCACGGTGGCACTTACGAGACGGCGGGGATCCTGCAGCAGGACCCTGTCCCCGGCAAACGCCCCGAGCACCAGGAACCGCCCGTCGCGCAACTCGGCCAGCGCAGGAAACGGCACCGCGACGAGGTGCTCCCAGGCGCACGTGTGCTGCCATGCCTCGCATCCGTGGGCCCGGGCCGTTGCAAGCATTTCGGTGGCGCCGAACGCGCCTGCCATCGAAATGACGTCGGGGCGCAGCCACTCCGGGTCGAACTCCGTGCCGCGGCACTCTAGAACGAAGACGAACGCCGAAAGACTTGAATATTCAATTGGCTGGATGAGGGCCGCGGGGAGCGGCACCGGCAGTAGCTTCGACAATTGATTTGGAGCGACTCGTTATGGTCTGGATGGACCATAGTTTCTGCTGGCCGCCGCTTTGTCAAAGACACCCGATCCGGTTCGGGTCCAATTGCGGTCAACACGCTGATTATCTTATCCCTCCGGAAGCATGGCGTCCGGCGGAGTCGCGCGATCCGGAGCCGGTTCGAGCGCGCGGGGCATCGCTTGCACGCGCTGCATCGGCTCGCGATTGATCAGGAGTCGCACGACGTCCGGGCGCGCGTAGTGCCCAACCGGATCCGCGACCGCCTTCGCGAGCGAAATCGTCGCCAGGTCGATCTCGGCGAGCGCGAGTCCCTCGTGGTCCGGCGGCAGCGGCTGACCGAGTGGCCGCCCGTCGGGGCCGAAGATCCTTGCGTAGCCGCCTCCGGGCCGCAGGAACTCGGGCGGGCACGGCGCCTTCATGCAGTCGAGCATCTCCTGCGTCACGACGCCGCAAGCTGCGATCACGTAGCACTGCCCTTCGGCCGCGTAGGTCGCGCTCGCCGCCAGGTTGAGCTCGTGGCCGAGCGCGTAGGCAAAGTCGTTGTAGAGACTGAACGTGGGCCAGCCGGCGACGTGCACCTGCTCGTTCATCGAGTACATCGCGTAGCGCGACAGGGGCTGCAGGTGCTCCCAGCACAGCAGTCCGCCCAGCCGCCCGAGCGGCGTGTCGATCACCCGGAAGTGACTGCCGTCGCCGTCGCCAAACACGGTCCGCTCGGCATGCGTCGGGCGCAGCTTGCGGCGGGTCGCGCGCGTTTCGCCCTCGGCGGATATGAACGCCTGCGCGAGGTAGAGCGACCCGCCGTCGCGCTCGCTGTAACCGAGCACGACCTCCATCCTGTGCTTGCGGGCCGCCTGCTCCAGCCGGCGGAAGTGCTCGTCGCCGGCGCTGAGCGCATTGTCGAAGTAGCGCTGCACGAACTGCATGCCCCAGGCCGGTGGCCCCAGCCAGATCCACCATGGGTAGCCGGGAATCCACGCCTCGGGGAAACCGATGAGCTTCGCGCCCCGATCGGCGGCCTCTTCGATCAGGCGGACGGCCTTCGCAACCGAGGCGTCGACGTCGAGGAAGGCCGGCGCCGCCTGCACGGCCGCCGCCGTGTACTTCGGATGCGTAATCGGCACGCGCGGCGCCTCAGAAGTCGAGCGTCAGGCGCACGTACCATTCCCGCGGCCGGCTGTACACGCCGTACACCGCACCGATCGCGGGGTTGTAGTTGCCGGAGATCAGGAAGTCTTCGTCCGTAAGGTTGGTTCCACCTGCAGTGAGCGCCCAGCGCCCGTCCGCTCGCGCATAGGTGACACTGCCGTTCAGGGTGTCGTACGCACCCTGAATCAGCTCCGGCGTGTTCTCGGAGTCCTTGGCGAGCTTGCTGCTCCCGAACCAGTCCCAGCGCGTGCTGAGCTCCCCCGATCCGTTGGTCCACAGCACGCCTGTCAGCCCGAGCGAGCCCATCCACTCGGGCGTGTTGACCAGCATCGAGTCGATGTTCACGGGCGCCGCGCGCGGGTCGATGCTCGTGTACTCGGCATTGAGGTAGCTCAGGGAGCCGTTGACGCGGAGCCGGCTGCCCGCCACGGCCTCGAACTCGCTCTCGACTCCCCAGATCCGCGAGTCCCCGGCGTTGCGGACCTTCGGCGCGAAGCCGTCGATGACGATGACCTGCTGGTCGGTGTAATCGCTGTAGAAGACGGCGGAGTTCCAGCGCAGCCGCCGCTCGAGCAGCTCGGTCTTGAGCCCAGCCTCGTAGGTCTCGACGAACTCCGGCTCGAAGCTCGGTGTCTCGGGCTCCGGCGGAAAGATGCGTTGCGTGAAGCCGCCGCTCTTGAATCCCCTCGCGTAGGACAGGTAGGTCATGATCGAGTAGGTCGGCTTGAAATCGAGCGAGACCGAGGGCGTGAACTCGTCGGACTCGGCAGACACCTCGCCGAGCGGCAGAATGCGGTCGCCCGGTGCGAACGGGAGCGGGACGGGCAGCGTCGTGAGGATGACCTGGTCGGGGGAGAAGCGCTTTGTTTCCGACGTGAACCGCCCGCCGAGGGTCAGCGACGTACGATCGGCGAGCCGCCAGACGAGCTGGCCGAACGCCGCGTAGCTGTCGTTGTCGACGGAACCGCCGCTGCGGAAGCTCGTGAGCACCGTCGTGAGCAGATTGACGTCCCTGCCTTCCTCGCCGAGATAGTAGAGACCCAGCAGCCAGCGCAGCCGATCGCCGGCGTCGCCGGTCAGCTGGAACTCCTGGCTGACCTGCTCCTGCGTGTAGTCGTTCGCGGTGTTGACGAGTGCGACGGGCGAGATGTCCGTGTCGAGATCGAACTCGCTGTCGAGCTCGCGGTACGCGCTGATCGACTTGAAGCGCATCGGCCCGAGGGGCAGCTCGACGGTGAAGGACGCGCCCCAGACGTCGCTGTCGGAGCGATTCGAGCCGGCCGCCCAGGTCTTGTACGGATCGCCGGTGAGCCACTGCTCGTTGTAGCAGGCCGGGTTCGAGAGCCGGTCGGGGTTCGGCGGCGCGCAGCTCGCGCCATTCAGCAGCAGGTTGCTGATCGTCGGGAAATGCACCGGTATCGTCGCGGGTGACGGATTGACCTCGTAGATCTGGAGCGCGGTAGCCCCTACCGTGGCCTCGCGCGCACGGGTGCCGTCGAGGGCCAATGTCAGCGTGACGTCCGGCGCGGGCGTCCATTCCGACACGAGCCGGCCCGTGAAGCTGTCGCGGTCGCTCGAATCGTCCCCGTCCGAGAGCCGATCGACGTAACCGTCGCGCGTGAACACCGCGCCCGCGAAGTGAACTCGCCAGGCGTCGCCGAGCGGCACGTCGGCCGTCAGCCGCACGTCGGCACGGTCGAGACTGCCCGTCGCGAGCTCGGCGCCGAACCCGAGCTCGCCGGCGGGCCGCCGCGACGTGATCGCGATCGCGCCACCGATCGTGTTCTTGCCGAACAGCGTGCCCTGTGGACCGCGCAGGACCTCGATGCGCTCCACGTCGGCCGTATCGAGCAACGCTCCGACGGAACGGCTGATATAGACGCCGTCGAGATAGATCCCGACGCCGGGATCGATCGTGAGGTTGAAATCCGTCTGGCCGACGCCACGGATGAACACCGTCGCGGAATTGCTGCTGCCCGAAATCGCGGCAACCGGGTCGAACCGCAGGCTCGGCGTGTACGCGGCGATCTCCGAGATGTTGACGACCGCACGCTCCTCGAGCGCCGCCGCGGTGAGTGCGGTGACGGCGACGGGCGTGTCCTGGATGTTCTCACTGGTCTTACGCGCGGTAACGATGATCTCCTCGAGAGACGCATCGCTGGTCGTCGCTTCCTGTGCCGTCACGTTCTGCGCGGCAAACGCAGCGGCGACCCATGCGGCCACGCGGCGAGCCGAGCGGGGCGCGCGGCCCAGAGCGGGCGCGCGCAACGCCGATTGACGAGCAGATCCCGTTCCGGAGCGCTTCATGGCTTTCGACCCCCGATCCGCGCGAGCGACGGGCACGAGCGTAGCGGGGCCTTCGGCCCTTCTCTTGTCCGCAGGGGAAGCGTCGATTGACTACAGCGGCAGCGCCGGGAAGAACGGCAGGAAACCGGTCCCGGGATGACAGTTCGCGTACCCGAGCAGCGCCTGGCCTTCCGGGACGACGATCACCTCGTGCCCGAGATTCAGCCGCATCTTGAAGTCGAACTTCTGCATGAGCTTGAACACGCCGCCGTAGATGGCCGCGTGCGTCGGATGGTGGTGCATCCAGCGCTCGAGGTCCTTGAGGGTCAGGAACCAGGCAAGCGTTTCCGATTGCACGAAATTGGATGCCCCGGCGTGCACCTCTTCGATCATGCGCGCGCTGATGCAATTGGTCTCGAGCGGATGATCGCGCAGGTAATTGGCGCCGGTGCGATATACCGGGAACATCTCCTCCATGAACGCGCGCTGCTCCTCCGCCAGCGCCTGATCCCAGCCGAATGCGCCGCGTATGAAGCAGACCTTGTCCGGAGCCTGCACACGCAGCCTGCGTCTCCGGCTCTTGGCCTCCGGGAGAAAGGCGATGCGCCCTTCCTGCCCATCGGCGCGCCCCTCGAGAAAATCCGGGGTGCGGTCGCGCATCGACCCGTAGTACCCGTGAAACTGCTCGAGGGTCTGCGGCACATGGCGGCCGGTGCCCCAGGTCGCCTGCTCGACCGAGTAGTTCGCGTCGAGCGCGCTGACGGGCGCGCGCAAGGCCTCGCGCCACCAGCCAACCTCGGAATCGAGCGGCGCGTCGAGCCACGCCGCCACGTCGTCGCGGCTCCAGAAGCGCTGCATCTCCGCGGCGTGCTTCCAGTAGATCATGGCCACGTCGTTGCGGAAGCCTTCCGCATCGAGCTGCCAGCCAACCTCGACGTGCTGTGGCTGCCCAGCGCCGGAAACCTGCGCAAGGCGCAGCCACTCTCCGAAACGCGCGGCCCCCGCATCGGCGCCCCGGCTCTGCACGCCGACCTGGGCGAACACGCACTCGGGCTGGTCGGCCGGAAACTGCGACGTGTAGGCCGTGTACGGCGGCGAGTAGTCGTCCTTTCGGCTGCGGCGCATCACCCGTGCTCCTTTCGCCACTGCGCCGAAGCGTACGGTGCTAAAACGCCCGCGCTTGCCTGGACAGGAAGCGCCGCTTGCTCCCGGCGGCAGTCCATACCGCGCCCGACTCCGGCCAGGTCAGAGGCCGTGCTGCCGTGCCTCGGTCGGCGTGCGCCCGAACTGCGCCTTGAACGCCCGGCTGAAATGCGCGGCGTCCTTGAATCCCCACGTGAATCCGATCGTCGTCACGGAAAGATGCCGCTGTCGCGGGTCGGTCAGGTCCGTGCGTGCGCGCTCGAGCCTGCGGCGCCAGATCCAGTCCGAGGCACAGGTTCCGAGCTCCTCGAACAGCAGGCGAAGGTACCGCTCGGAAATCCGGTGCCGCGCAGCGACACCCTCGCAGGTCAGCTCCGCGTCGCCGAGATGGTCCTCGATGTACTGCAGCACGCGCTGCACGAGCACGCCGCGCGACTCGGAAAGCCCGGGATCGGCCTGCCGACGCTGCTCGGCGAGCGCCGTGGCGATCAGGTCGACCACGCTGCCCTGCAGGCGCGGCAGGCTGGCCGCATCGAGCGAGTCCACCTGCGTCGCGAGCTGGCGCACGAACATCGAGGCGAGGCGCCCGCTGCCGCTGCGACCCTGGACCGTGCAGGCCGTGAGACGCTCGGCGTCGGCGAGCCGGCTCTTCACGATGTCTCGCGGCAGGCAGAGCACCAGCTGGCTGAACGGGTCACCGAACAGCAGCTCGTACGGGCGGGTCGTATCGTAGATCGCGAAATCGCCCGGTCCGAGATGCGCGATGCGCCCGTCCTGCTGGTGGCAGCCGCGCCCGTGCAGTTGCAGGCTCAGGAAGAAGTACTCGTGGTCCGAGCGCGCGATCCGCTTGTTGGTGCGAACGACGTGCTGCGCCGTCGAGTTCACCCTTGCAAGCCGGATGTCGCCCAGCTCCCGGCTCTCGATCGAACCGTAGAACCCCTGATCCGCACCGGCGCGGCACTCCAGCTCGACGAACGTGTGGCAGACGATGTCGCGCCAGTAGTCGAGCCGCTCGCGCTCGTGCACCGTGTCGGTCGAGAGCACGACGTGAGAACCCGGTGCAGCGTCGCGGCTCATCGGTGCACAGAATAGTCCAGCCCTTTCATCGCTGTCGACCATCGCCGCGCCCGAAGTCGCTGCTCCGCAAGTACGACGCGCTGTAGTAACGCTGGCAGCGTTGTTGTATATCGACCTGCGTTGCGTGCCGATCCATCAAGATCGAGCAGCCGCGCGCCGCGGGAACCGTGAGGGCTGCGGGGCTGCAAGGGGGGATATGATGCCCGACCACTCACCACGACTGCAGCCGCTCAAGCGGGAAGAAGTGCCGGAGCTGGAAGAGTACTTCCGGACTTTTGAGCGACGCATGGGCTTCGTGCCGAACAGCGTATTGACCATGGCGCGCCGGCCCAAAGTCGTCAAGGCGCTCGCAGCACTCGGACTGGCCGTCTACGACGTCGAAGGGGGAGTCCTGCCGATGGGGCTCAAGAGCATGGTGGCCGAGCTCTCGAGCCGCTCGACCGGCTGCCTGTACTGCCAGGCGCATTTCTCGACCAACATGAGTCGGATGGAAGTGACGGACGAGAGGATCGAGGCACTCTGGGACTTCCGGACGAGTGACTTGTTCACCGCTGCAGAGAAGGTGGCCTTCGAGTTCGCCATTGTCGCCTCGATCGTCCCGAATGCCGTCACCGAGGATCACTTCGCGGAACTGCGCAGGCATTACACCGAAGAACAAATCGTCGAGCTGCTCGCCACGATCAGCTATGTCGGCTACCTCAACCGCTGGAACGATTCGATGGCGACCCCGATCGAGGAGTTCCCCAGCCGCTTTGCGAAGTCGCGCTTCGGTGATCGCTGGGACAAGGGAAAGCACGATCGCTGATCCTCGCGGCGCTTAGCGCCGCGGCGGCAGATGCCGGCGCAACAGCCAGAGCCCCGCAAACGTCAAGACCAGCACTATCGCGATGCCGGTGAAGAACGGCCGCAAACCCGCCCCCAGCGTCTGCACGACGCTGCCTGCGAATGCGCTCAGCACACCACCCAGCCGCGCGGTCCCGAGCGCCCAGCCGACACCGGTGGCGCGCAACCGGGTCGGATAGGCGCTCGCGGCGACCGTATACATCTGGACCTGCACGGAGGAGATGCAGGCGCCGGCAACCAGGAGACAGGACATCAGCAGCAGGGTGTCGTCCGGGCTCACCGCGACCTGCCCGATTCCGAACGTGCTCAGGATCGAGACGGCCGCGAAGGCGAGCAGTACGCGCCGCGACCCCGCACGACCCATCCACCACGCGCCCAGCAGCGAACCGACGATCCCACCGAGATTGAACAGCAGCAGCCCCCTGAGCGCGGTCGCGAGCGGCAGGCCGACGCCCGTCAACACGGCCGGTGTCCAGCTGAAGAAGCAATACGCCGCGAAAACGTTGGTGAAGAAGATCATCCAGATGAAGAGCGTCTCGCGGCGATGCTCGGGGCCGAAGAGCGCGAGTGCGCCGCCGCGCTCCCCGGCCACCTCGACCTCGCGGGTCACGAAGCGTTCGGCCCCGGTGTAACGCTCGACGCCCAGCACGCGGTTCAAGGTGCGCGCAAGTTCCTTCGATCGTTCCGGCCGTCGCGCCAGGTAATGCGGCGATTCGGGCAGCAGCCAGAACATGGCCAGCAGGAGCAGGCCCGGCAGCACGCCGCCGACGACGAAGATCGACGGCCAGCCGAACGGTGGCACGATCCGAGACGCAAGCGCCGCGCCCAGCATGCCGCCCACGGGCACGCCGATCACGGTGATCGCAACGACCACGGTTCGGACGGCAAGCGGCGCAAACTCAACCATCAGCGCCGCCGCATTTGGCAACGCACCACCCAAACCGAGGCCCGTCAGGAACCGGTAGACAGTCAGTTGCCCCGGACCCTCCGCGGTGGCGGCAAGCAACGATGACACCGCCATCAGCGCCATGCTCGCGAGCAGCGCACGCCGGCGTCCGTGGCGATCACCGACGATGCCGAGGATCAACGCACCGAAGAACATACCGATCAGCCCCGCCGCGAGAATCGGCGCGAGCGCCGCCCGATCGATGCCCCATTCCGACATCAGGGTTGGCGCCGCGAACGCGATCGTCTGGATGTCGAAGCCGTCGAACACGAGCGCGAGCGTCGTGAAGCCGGACACCATCGCCGCGTAGCCCCCGAAGCGCGCCGAATCGATCGCGTCGGACACGTCGACCCGTGCGTTCGCCATGCTCAGGGCTCCCAGTCCGGGGCGATCAGACGTCGCTTGCCGTCGCTCGATCGTACGATATCCGGGGCGTCAAGGCCTTGACGGTCCCACAGTTCGCAGGTCACCTCGCGATGACGCTGGTCGAGCGCTTCGCAGTAGTTCGAGTAAATGCACAGCCGGACTTCATCGCCGCGGCCGAGCCGTACCTTGCGAAACCAATCGGGATCGGCCAGCGCCTGCCGCGCGAGACCCACAATATCGGCGCCGCCTGACTGCAGGATCGATTCGGCCTGCTCGAAGTTGTGGATGCCGCCCGCGACGACGATCGGTGTGTCGTGGCCCGTCGCCCGTACCGCCGCACGTATGGCACTCGTCGGCTCGAAGTTGCGGCCGAACGGACCTCGCGCGTCAGAGTAATAGGACGGCATGCACTCGTAGCCGCTGCGACCGGTATAGGGATACGCGGCCTCGCCGACTTTCGGTTGCCGTGCGTCGTCGAATTTGCCGCCGCGCGATAGCGAAATGAAATCCATGCCGGCCGCGGCTGCACGCGTCGCGAAATCCGCGGCATCGCCGACGCCGCTGCCGCCGGCGATGCATTCCTCGGCAAGCATGCGGCAACCCACGACGAAATCATCGCCCACGACCGCGCGAACCGCGGCGTACACCTCGAGCGGCAATCGCGCCCGTTCGTCGCGCGAGCCTCCGTACCCGTCCGTCCGCGTGTTGGTCGCCGACAGGAACGAGGCCAGCGTGTACGCGTGGGCACAGTGCAGCTCGACGCCGTCGAAGCCCGCAGACCGCGCGCGCCGAGCCGCTTCGGCGAAAGTTCTGGGAAGAACCTCAGGCAGGCAGCGCACGTGTGGCAGATCGAGGTCCGTCACGCGTTCGCGGTACCCGACGCGCAATGCCTCGAGCTCGCGCGCGGTTAGCACCCGTTCGAGCTCCGGGTCGTCGAGACCGGCCAGGCGCGCGCGCACATCGGCTTCGGGCCTGTCGATCATCGCCAGCAGCTCGCGGTGGCGATCGGTGACGACGAGAAACCGTTCGAGGTACCTAACCGGGTCGGGGCGCCGGCGGATCGCGAGGAAGTCGATGAGCTGGATGAAGAGCCGCGTCTCGCCGTGGCTCGCGTCGCGCACCGTCCGCACCAGTTCGGCGAGCCCCTCAAGGAACCGATCCGCGCCGATCCGCAGCAACGGCCCGCTGGCCACGTCGCGCACACCGGTCGCCTCGACGACGAGCGCCGCCGGGCACCCCTGGGCGAAGCGCGCGTACCAATCGAGCACGCTCTGCGTGACGTACCCGTCGTCGGTCGCGCGCCACGGCACCATCGCCGGCACCCAGGTGCGATGCGGCAGCTCGAGCGACCCGACGCGCACCGGGCTGAACAGCCGCGACGCGGCCACCTGGTCTGCGGTCGGCCAGCGTCCGGGGCGCGCATCGTGACGGATGCGTTCGGGAGGACGCCACATCGACACAGCTGCGACTCGCGCCGGGGCTTCAGCGCCGCCGCGGCCGGCCTGCGCGGCGCGCCGAACGCTTGCGATCGTTGCTGGCCGACGGCTCCTCGACGAGCGCGAGCACGCGCAGCGGGCTGCCCGATCCCTGGCGGATCTTGAGCGGCGGACAGACGATGACGG
>Ga0268386_10000285_pt1 | contig 30879 bp, 31 predicted proteins | sample RVTome_15_FD_200260 | JGI IMG/M metagenome (GOLD analysis project Ga0268386, IMG submission 200260) | Soil microbial communities from uranium-contaminated site in the Upper Colorado River Basin, Wyoming, United States - RVT150D86... ... | reverse complement strand
ACGAAGACCGCGGCTCATACCGGCAGCGTGGGGATCAGAGCTCTACGGCCTCAATCGACGACGCCGGACGATCCCACTCCTCAGTCGAGAACATCGAGGGGCTCGAAGGAAGGCACCTTTCGAGTTTTCGCCTCAGGGCTGGCGACCAGAGAGCCAACCTTCGCGATCTACATGTGGAGAAGGCATCGTCGAGGCCGGCGACGGCACCACAGAGCGGCAGACGAATGAGCGCCCTCGGCAGGATTCGAACCTGCGACACCCGGTTTAGGAAACCAGTGCTCTATCCCCTGAGCTACGAGGGCGTTCGTGATGGATGGTAAGGGGTTTCATCCAGTCGCGATTGGCTAGGGGCCCGGGACGAGGTCCTCTTGCTGCTTCGCCACGGTTCGAGGCGTCGACCGGCCACTACATTCATGGCATGGATGAAGAACGAATTGCCCTGTTCATCGATTTCGAGAACCTCGCGATCGGTGCCAGGGAGGCTCTGGGGGGAATGGACTTCGACTTCGAGCCCATCGGCAACGCCCTCGCCGAGCGGGGCCGGGTCATCTCCCGGAGGGCGTACGCCGACTGGTCGATGTTCTCCGACGCTCGGCAGCCACTGACCCGCAGTCACGTCGAGCTGATCGAGATTCCCCAGCGCATGGGGGCCACACGCAAGAACGCCGCCGACATCAAGATGGCGGTCGATGCCATCGAGCTCGCCTTCGAGCGCGATTATGTGACCACCTTCGTCATTTGCACCGGTGACTCCGATTTCACTCCTCTGGTCCACAAGCTGAGAGAGCTCAACAAGAAGGTCATTGGAGTTGGGGTCAAGGGCTCGACGTCGAACCTGCTCCCACCGGCATGTGACGAGTTCCTCTTCTACGACAACCTCGCCGGCGTCGATGCCAGAGGCAAGGTCGCCGACACCTCTGACGGTGGCGACGAGGAGACTCCGGAAATCGACTCATTGGTCACCACGACTCTTGGAGGCCTCCTCCGCTCGGGGCAGGGTGAGGTGCTGGCCTCGTCATTGAAGCGAGCCATCCTTCGCAAGGACCCGACCTTCACCGAGGCCGACTTTGGATTCCGCGCCTTCGGTGAGCTGCTGCGCCATCTCGAGTCCGAGGGTGTCATCGAGCTGTCCGAAGGCCCGGGCCGGGGCGACCCAATGGTCCAGTTCCCGGCAACCGGCACCGGGGAGCAGGGTGCTTTCGACCTGTTGCAGAAGGCGGTCAGCGACATGGCAGCCTTCAACGGGCCCGTCTTCCTCTCCGGTCTGAAGAACCAGCTGCGGAAGCGCGAGCCCGACTTCAGTGAGAAGAAGTTCGGCTATGGCGGGTTTCTCCAGTTCTGCAAGGCGGCGGCCACTCGCGGGATAATCGAGCTCACCTGGGACGAGGGTGCCGAGGACTACGCGGTGACGCCTGCGTGACGACTGGGGCGGATGTGGTCGTCGTCGGGGCAGGGATCATCGGCTCTTCGATCGCCTATCAGCTCTCCCGACGCGGTGTCTCGGTAATCGCGGTCGACAAGGCCGCCGGCCCGGCCGAAGGCTCAACAGGAGCGTCATCTTCGATATGTCGGTGCCGCTACACCCATCCCGAAGTGGTTCGGCTCGCTTTCCACGGTCAGGAGACATACGGCAACTGGTCGGAATTCACCGGGTTGGCCGAAGTGAGATCGGGCCTCCAGCGGGTAGGGGTCCTATGGCTGATGGGTGAGTCGCGTGATCAGGTCGACGAGGAGGTCGTCAAACTCAGCGGGGAGGGTGTTGCCGCCGTCAACCTCAGTGCCGGCGAGGTGACCGATTTGTACCCGGCTGTGAACAATTGCACGGCCGCGTTCGACATGACCGGCGAGATACCACACGACTGCGCTCCCGGTGAGGCCTACCTCTTCGAGGCCGAGGGCGGGTATGCCGACCCGGTCGGAGCTAACCAGGATCTGATCGAAGCGGCCCGCCGTGGCGGCAGCGAGGTGCGCTTCAACGCAGCGGTGACGGGAGTCACCCGCTCCGAGGAGAAGGCCACCGGTGTGGCCCTGGCCGACGGTTCCACTCTCTCGGCCGACTTGGTGGTCAATGCCGCCGGCCCGTGGTGCAACGCCGTCAACGCCCTGGCCGGGGTCGAGCTTCGGTGGTCTCTGACCCCGACCCGGATCCAGACCGTGTACCGGCCTTGGCCCTCGCAGCTGGGGGGTCTCCCGGTGGGTGCAGACGTCAGTACCGGGATCTATTTCCGACCCGAATCCGGGGGCCAACAGGTGCTCGTCGGATCGGTGCTCGCCGAGGACGAAGAAGAGATCGTCGTCGATCCGGACGACTTCAAGCGGCTTCCCGACGCCGACTTCACCCAGATGAAATTGGCAGCGTTCCATCACCGCATACCCGCTCTCGAGGCGAAAGGCGAGGTGTCGGGGGTAGCCGGGCTCTACACAATCAACCGTGAGGACGTGCATCCCGTGTTGGGACCGACCGGGCTGGACGGTTTCTGGGTGGCCAACGGATTCAGCGGCCACGGTTTCAAGCTCGCCCCGGCCGTCGGGTCGATGATGGCTCAGGCGATCTCGGGGGAGAGCACCGAATTCGACACCGATGTCCCCATGGAGTTCTTCGCCGTCGACCGGGAACCCATCGATGTCGCGGTGAAGAGCGTCCTCGCCTGATGCGCTACCTCGATGCGGCCGACACACGCGCCGCTCTGTCGATGACCGACGCCATCGCGGCGATGGAACACGCCTTCACCGGGACCGCGGAGGGTCCACTGCGGTTGGTGGTTGGGCCGTCGCTGGTGATGCCGGGAACCCTCGACGATCTGATGGCCGTCAAAGTCGTTTCCATCGTTCCGGGCAACCCGGTGGGCCTGGTCATCGTCTTCGGTGAGGATGGGAGCCCGCTCGGAGTCGTCGACGGGCCCACCATCACGGCGATACGAACTGGGGCCGTAACCGGGCTCGCCACCCGGCTCTTGGCTCGAGCGGACTGCTCCACGCTGGCCATGCTCGGGTCGGGAGCCATGGCCTTCGATCAGGTCGAGGGGGTGAAGGCGGTCCGATCCATCGAGCAGGTCCTCGTCTGGTCGCGAACCCGAGCCAATGCCGAGGCGTTCGCCAATCGGATCGGCGCCGAGGTGTCTGATAGCGCCGACGATGCCGTCTCTCGGGCGGACGTCGTCTCCTGCGCCACTCCGGCCACAGCTCCACTGTTCGCATCGAGCTCGGTCCGCCCGGGGACCCACATCAACGCCGTCGGCGCGTTCACTCCCGACATGGTCGAGCTCAACGCCGAGCTGATGGAGCGGGCTTATGTCGTGGTCGACGACGTCGCCGCCGCAGCTGCGGAGGCGGGCGACTTGATCCAAGCTGGCCGAGGCCCCAACACGACCCTGCGTGACCTGCTCGACGGGCCAATCCCCGAGTTCGGAGAGGATGTCACCGTCTTCAAGAGTGTCGGCATCGCCGCCCAGGATGTCGCCGCGGCCGGCCGCGCACTGGCCAACGCCGAGCTCTCCGGGTTCGGGGTGGTGCTGGGCTGAAATGAGCCTGTAGCTAGCTCGCTTCTCTGACGCCCCTGATCTCGAGCCCGTCGAGAAGACGCTGCGAGGCGGCAGCAATCTCGGCGACCGCTTCGTCGAAAACTGCGGCGTTGTGCGCCGCCGGCTTGGAGAACCCCGAGATCTTGCGGACGAACTGACGTGCTGCGGCCTCGATTTCTTCATCGGGCGCCGGCGTTGCTCCTTCCCGGAGCACCTTGATCGAACGACACATGAGCTGAAACCTACAGGCCGCGACGGCGAACCAGCTCAATCTCATTGGACACCACGGCCAACACGAGAGCTGCCAACACGGGGATCAGCCCATTTGCTTCGGCTCCGAGCAAGACACTCATCGCGAAGATGAGGATGGCGACCAGAGACCGGGAGGCGTGCAGGCGCTCCGGGCTCAAGAACGCCTTGTGTCTGGCGTCGACCCGAGTGATCGGATCCGCGGGATTGCGGACGACCAGGGCCAGGGCCAAAACACCTGAAGTGATGACGATGTGAGGCACGATCTCGAATGTCGTCGTGGGGAAGGCGTCGGTGAGGGTGGCAACCACGGTGGCTCCCAGGGCGGTGACGGCCGAAGCCACGATCTGGATGAGCCGGCTCTGCGGGGCGAAACGGTCGTCCAGGTAGAGCGCGACGGCGAGACCGAACGCTCCCACCCACCCCGCCACGGTGAATCCGATGAGAGTGCCTAGAAGCACCACGATGAGATCGGTCGGCAGAGGGCGCCGCCCGGTGGTCTCGGACACGATTCGGGCAGCCAGCATCACTGCGCCCAAAGCGAGCAGCGACATATACGGCCCACCGGCGAGCACCCAGACGCCGGTGCCGGCGGCGGCGAGCAGTGCCGTCCACGGATGGTCGGGGTCGATTTCGCGGAGCAGTGCCCAATTGACGAACGCATGACCGGGAGCAAAAAGGATGCTCTCGGCAGGATGTCCGGCCATCCAGAGGACCACAGCCGCCGCCCCGCTCAGTAGGACCAAGACGATCAACGCCAGGTTGGGGGTCGATCCGAAGTCGAAGCCTCGGCCGATGTGGGAGCGGAAGGGCATCGCCATCGGATTCTGGCCTCCTACTCTGCGGTCGAGTGAGCAATCCCCTCAGGAGTCTGCAGAAAGTGCCGGCGGTCGGTGCACTCGCCGAGCGCCAGATGGGCGGTTTCCTCGCTCTGGCCGCCCTGGTGGGAGTGGGGGTGGGTCTCGGTGCCGCCGGGCTGATCCTCTCCCTAGAGGGCATCGGCCATCTCATCGAGCCTCTGTTCGAGGAGGACGACGGCTCGCTGTTCAGCCTGGGGCGGGCCTGGATCTTCCTCATCGTGCCCGTCGGTCTCATCATCGCCTGGTGGATCGCACGCAGATTCGCGCCTGAGGTGGCCGGTGACGGGGTACCCGCCGCCACCGAAGCCCTCATGGTTCGGGGCGGTCACATCCGGGGCCGAGTCGCCCCGCTCAAGCTGGTTGCGACGACGTTCACGGTCGGGCTCGGAGGCTCGGCGGGACGTGAGGGCCCAATCGTCCACATCGGGGCGGCCATCGGCTCGTGGATCTCGCGGCGGTTCAACGTCGGGGAAGACCAGGTCCGCTCACTGGTTGCGGCCGGCGCCGGTGCCGGGATCGGTGCGTCGTTCAACGCCCCAATCGCCGGGATGCTCTTCGCTCTCGAGGTGATCCTGGTCTCGTTTGCGCCACGGCACATGTCGGCCGTGGTCATCGCCTCGGTCACGGCCGCGATCACGTCGCAGTCGATCGTCGGCGAGGAGCTCGCTCTGAATGCGGGCGTGTACCGGCTCGGGTCGTTCCCCGAGCTCGGCCTCTATGCGTTGCTGGCCCTCGTGATCGTCGCGGTGGGTTTCTTCTTCCTCCGCTTCCTCGACACGGTGGAGGGCTTCGCCCATCGGCATGCGGAGCGACTCGGTGTGTTGCGACCGCTGCTCGCCGGCCTCATCGTGGCCGGACTGATCTTCATCGAGCCCGCCTTGTTCGGCACAGGTCAGGAGGTGACGAACTCGCTTCTCCTCGACGAGCGGGTGGCCGCGGTCACTGGAACTGGTGGGGAGCTCTGGTGGGTGTTGTTGCTCTTAGCCCTCGGCAAGGCGGTGGCCACCAGCATCACCATCTCGTCGGGCGCCTCGGGTGGGGCATTCATGCCGTCACTGTTCATGGGAGCCGCTGTCGGCACCGGATTTGCCCGGCTCGCCTCCGAGTTCTGGGAAGGCGCCTCGCCGCCGGCGCCAGGCGCGTTCGCCGTGGTGGGGATGGCGGCGATGTTCGCCGTGGTGGGGAGGGCGCCTCTGACCGCCATCCTCATCGTGTTCGAGGTGACCGGCGCCCGTGACTACGGCCTGATCCTCCCATTGATGCTGACCGCGACACTGGGCACCTTTCTCGCCGAGCGCTACATGAAGGACTCGGTCTACACCCTCGCCTTGAAGCGAAAAGGCATCAGCTTGACCCGCTCCGGTGAGGTGGACATCCTCGACACGGTGACCGTGGGGTCGGTGATGACCCGGTCGCCCTTCCTGGCCACTCCGGAGTTGCCGGTGGCCGAGGCGGAGCAGATGCTGAACTCGCACCGCTCTCACGGTGTCCCCGTGGTCGACGACGGTGATCTCGTGGGCATCGTCACAGTCACCGACCTGAGTCGGGCGATCCCGCGCGAGTCGGCCAAGGTCGGCGACGTGATGACGCCACGCCCGGTTACGGTGGATCCGGAGACACCGGTGTCTCGGGCCCTGGAGAGAATGGCGGCCCTTGGAGTGGGTCGGCTTCCTGTGGTGGCCACGGATGATCCTCGTCGTCTGGTCGGGATATTCCGTAGGGAGGAGGCCGTCCGCGCCTATCACGAGGCTTTGACTTCGACGACGGACCACCATCTGCACCGAGCCCGACTGGCGCAGCGCACTCAGCCAGGAGCCGGGTATTACGACTTCAGGGTCCCGCTCGGCTCGATTGCCGATGGCCGCCGTGTCCGCGAGGTCTCGTGGCCCGAAGGCTCGACTCTGGTTTCCATCCGTCGCAACCGGGAGGTCCTGGTCCCCAGCGGTGACACGGCGCTCGTCGCCGGAGATGTGGTCACCGCCTTTGGCACCCCGGCCTCACGGGAGCGGATGATCGAACGGCTCAATGCCGGGGCCGATGAGCCCACCGCGGAGATCCCGCTCATCGAGCCCGCCGCGGACGAGGCGGTCACTGAGCGTGATCGAGATAGACTCGACACGTGATCGATAGGGATAACAACTAGTGGACACGTTTGTCATCGTCGTCGTCTTGGTCGCGGTGGGCTTCCTGCTCTTCAACATGTTTCGCAACCGCAAACGCCGGATGAAGGAGGCTGAGAAACAGTCGGCCACGGCCGCCGCCACCGGTCTCGCGGTCAGCAGGGACCTGTTCGAGCCCGGTGCGGGCCACCACGCCCCGCTGGAGTCGTTCCATGTCGTCGGTGATCAGGCTCGGGTGACATTCGACGTCCCCCTGCCGGAGGAGGACGATGAGGTGCTTCACGACCTTCTGGTCGGTGAGGCCGTCGAGGTGGTCCGAGAGAAGCGGCATGCGCTCCCCATCGACGACGTGAACGAGATCGTCGTCTTCGCCGGACGGGACAAGGTCCGTGAGGTGGGGCGGCACAAGCTCCCCGCAACCGGCGAGCTGCCCCCCCCGATCCTCGCCGCCGGGCTCAGCTTCACCCACATCGCCCACGATCCGTTCGCAGCTCACTTCGACGAGGAGTCGGACCACGGTGTCACCTACGGCACGACGGCTGCGGTTCCCGAGGATGAGCTAGGCCCGTTGCGTGACGAGCTGAAGCTCCCCAAGGGCCTCGACCGGGGCCTCCGCGCCCTGGGCACCGACCCCGACGAGCTGAGTGGCCCCGAGTTCGTGCTCGGCCTGCTCCGGATGTTCGGATACGGAGTGACCGAGCAGGCGTACGAAGGCAGCTACCTGGCGATCAAAGACGGTGTGTCGACCTACATACACACAGTCGCCCATCAACCGGGTCAGTACCCCGAGCTCGATGAGAAGGAGATCCGCCGCTTCCTCGCCGACTTCGCCACCTCCAATGCCGAGCGTGGCTTGCTCATCACCGACAAGTACGGTCCGTTCCTGGTCAATGAGATCGAGACCAACCAGCCCAGGGTGAGATTCATCACCAGGGAGAGGACTCAGCGGTTCATCGATTCGATGGCTCTGGGCTGACGCCTCGGGGAAAGCCGCCGCCCGGGGTTATGATGCGTGTCTAAGGAGGATCTTTGTGATCAGAGGACAAGAGTGGCTGATAGTTCTACTCATCGTGCTGCTCATTTTCGGCGCTCGCAAGCTGCCCGACCTCGCCCGGTCTCTCGGCTCGTCGGCCAAGGAGTTTCGCAAGGGCATCGAAGAGGGGGGCAAAGACGACGCGGAAAGCCAGCAGTCAGATTCCTCAGAAGTCTCCGATTCGTAGGAACTGAACGCCGCACGGCGTCGTTGCACGACTAGGTCTCCACCAGATGGAGTCCATACCGCTCACATGGGAAGAGGTCGCCCGTGTCTACGGACGGAAGATCTACAACTTCGCCTACCGGCTCACCGGTAACCCCGACGACGCCCACGACCTCGTCCAGGAAGTCCTTCTCAGGGTGCGCCGTGGGCTGGCCAGCTACCAGCCCGGCAGCTTCGAGGGCTGGCTCTGGCGAATCACCCGCAACGCTTTCCTCGATGATGTCCGGCGGAGACAGCGTCGCCCCACTTCACCGATCCCCGACGAGGTCGATCGTTGGAACCTCGCCTCGAGTGACTCGGCGGACGTCGAGTACGCCCGCGTCTCGATTGGCGACGACATTCAGAAAGCTCTCCTCGAGCTACCCATGGAATTCCGGGAGGCCGTGGTCCTCTGCGACATCGTCGGCCTCTCATATGAGGAGATCGCCCAGGCCGTGGCAGTCCCCATCGGCACCGTCCGCAGTCGTATCCACCGGGGTCGGAAAATGCTGAAGGACCGGCTGGCATGACGCATCCTTCCGAGCTGATCAGCGCCTTTCTCGATGGCGAGCTACACGGCTCGGAGCTGGCTCAGCTGATCGACCATCTCTCCGGGTGCGGCAAGTGCTCGGCCGATATGGAGCAGATGCAGCGAGTGCGCAGCGCGATTCGCTCTCTCCCCGTCCTCGAGCTGCCCCGAGGCATCGTTCCCGAGGCCGACACCGAGGTGGTCCCGCTGCGGCGGAACAAGGGCCTGTGGGCGGGTGTCGCCGCCGCCGTGGTGATTGCGGTGATCGCGGTCGCCGCCCTGGTCACGCCGCCACCAGGCGCGGTGTCCCTCGACGACCTCAATAGCCGATTCGGGGCCAGGGCGTCACTCGACCCGGCCTTCAGTCCCGCCAAGGTAGTGATCCCCGCCGGGGTGGCCGACGAGTGAGGCGGCTCTTTGTCCTGGTGCTCTCGTTCAGCCTCGTTCCTTCCAGCTCCGCGTTGGGGGCCGACCTCGACGACCTCCTCACCAGGAGTCAGGAGGCCAATTACTCGGCGGAGCAGATCATCAGTTGCTCCACACCGGACGGCGTACGCGACGCGGTGGTCAGGATCACCCAGACCGACGGTGGTCTCACCCTTTCCTCCAACGTCACCGACGACGTGGAGGTGGCAGCCGGGGCGGGAAGTTGGTCCCTCCGCCGCGGTGACGGGCTGGTGGTGGAGGCCTCGGTGCACCCCGGGGATGTGGAAGAGCGAGAGCCGTTGTACACGGTCGAGGAGGCACGCTCTGTGGAGTATCTCGGCCGCGCCGCTATGTCCTATCTCCTGATCCGGGATGGGGCACCGCGCGCCGAGCTCGTCTTCGACGACGAGACCGGGGTCCTGGTCGAGGCGGTCACCTTGACCATCACTGGTGAGGTCTACTGCGAACGTCGCTTCGTGTCACTCGACACCGACGTCGCTACCTCTGCGACTCTGGAGAGCGCCGACCCCGAGGCAACGGCACCGGTCGAGGCGACCGGTTCACCGCTTCCGTCCGAGGTCTCCGGCTTCGACCTCCTCGATCGTTACCTAGACGAGGACGGCCTTCGTTTCACCTACTACTCGGACGGGTTCTTCTCATTCGCCGTGTTCGAGACGCCGACCGCGGTGCTGCTTCCGGATGCCACGATTGTCGAGCTCGACTCGGGTCGGTACACGCGGGCGTTCACCGCGGGTCAGGTGACCTACGTCTGGGAGACCAGGGATGGGGGCATGGCGCTCGTCGGTGACCTGCCGCCCGACCTCCACGAATCGGTTCTCTCCGACATGCCCCACCCCGAAGACCCCGGCTTCTTACGCCGCTGGTGGCGCAACCTCTTCGGCTAGAACCTCGAACCTCCGGTAGTTAGGCCCATATATGGGCCTAACTACCTCCAGAAACGCGGGTCAGCCCTCTAGGGCGGCCCGATAGTCGTCGAAATCTCGACTCTCCCCCAAGTTCTCGGATCTGGTGACGCCGGTTATGACACCCTCCTCATCGAGGAAGTAGGTCGTCCGCTCGGCGTAGCCGAAGCCCTCGTTGAAGGTGTCGTACTTCCGTGCGACCGCGCCATGGGGCCACCAGTCACTCAATAGATCGAACTGGAATCCCTGTTGCTCGGCCCAGACCCTGTTGGCGTGGAGGGTGTTGCACGTGATCGCCACGACCCTGGCCTCGGCGTCGTTGAACATCGAATACTCGTCGCGTATCTGACACAGCTCGCCCTCACAGGTGCGGGTGAAGGCGAACGGGATGAACACGATGACGGCCTTCGACCCCTTTAGATCATCGAGGGATACGGGCTCGCGGTCTTGGTTGAGGAGAGTGAAGTCAGGGGCAGGGCTGCCTATGTCCAGCAAGTCCGGATCCTTTCGTTTCTCGAGGTAGTTAGGCCCATATATGGGCCTCACTACCGGAGGTTCGCAGAGAGCATCACGACCAGCCGTCGAGGAGGACCCGGGCGGCCCATGCGGTGGGATCGCGGAGCTCGGCGGCGGTGGGCATGCGCGAGGGGTCGACCCAGAGTGTGGCGAGGGCGTCGTCGCCATAGCGCCGTTCCACCTCCTGGTTGAACTCGTCGCCGAGACGAGTCGCCTCGGAGGGCACTGGCCCGATCCCGATCGTGGGCGCGGCGGTGACCGTGTCACGTTCGGTGTCACGGGCCCGGGTGATCCGGTCGAAGTTGGGCGACATGTCGCCAACAGCCCGCCGAGCCAGGAGCCGGGCACATCCGGTCATTGCACCGAGGAACGCCTCGAGCTCGGCACGAGGTGCCTCGGCCTCCTCCCCTCCGATCAGTCCCTCGATGCCTCCCGCCTCTTCGATTGCCTTCTCGATGGCCGCCGCGTCGGTGCCGCCGATCATCAGCCCACTCAGCTTGGTGGGGTCGATCTGGGCGGCCGCCGCGTAGTCGGCCACGAGCAGGGAGAGATGGTCATGGATCCACGGGACCTCACAGACGGCACGGAAGGACACCTCGTTGGCGACGACCCACAGATGGACTTCGCGGGGGTCCACTCTGTCGATCTCGAGTGCCTGGATGTTGGGCACGATGAGCGTGAGCGGTCCAACCTGGTCTGGAGGCAGCCCGGCGTCGAATCCGGCGACGGCCCAGGCAGAGAGGCTGCCGACGAGTGAGCCCACCTGGAGTCCGATCATCGCCGGTGCCAGCTGGGCCATCATGGGTGCGGCCTCCCCACCCATCGAGGCTGCGAAGGGCTCCACCAACGACCCATAGAGCTCGAGATTCTTCTCGGCCCACGAGCGCGGATCGAGGGGCAGCACGTCGGACGCCGGGCGCACCGGGAACGGTGCCACCTGTTCGAGTCGGTATTCGGCGAGACGGGCGAGCTCACGGAATTCCTCGGCCGCCCAGGGCTCGACCGGCTGGCGATCACCCGAGAGATGACGAGCGACCTCGGCGGCCAGCTTCCAGTTGACCGGGCCTGGCTGGTTGAAGAGCTCGAAGAGTTTGGAGAAGAGATCGTCGCTCACGGGCTCAGCCGCCCAAGGGTCACGTCGAGTGTCGTGTTGGCATCACTGCGCAGGATACGGATTGGGACGACGTCCCCCTCCCGCATACGACGGAGACGTGCCAGCAGGGCGTCGATGGTGTTCACCGTCAGGCCGTCGATCTCGACAATCACGTCATTGACCCGGCCCCCCGCCTCTTCGTATGCGGCGCCGGATGAGACGGCGTTGACCAGAACCCCCACAGGGAACTCGGCGCCGCTCTCCTGCGCCCATGCCGTCCCACCTTGGATCCCCAGAAGGGCGTGACGAACCTCCCCGGATTCGATGAGATCGTTGGCAACCCCGATGGCGATTTCTGTCGGCACCGCGAACCCAAGGTCCACCGAACCGACGTCGGAGACCGCGATCGCCGTGGTGATGCCGACGAGTCGGCCCGAGGCGTTGACCAGAGCGCCACCGCTCGAGCCCGGGGCAATCGGGGCGTCGGTCTGTACCAGGCCATAGAGCTCGTTGCCCAGGCTGACCGTCAACCGCCGTTCCAGAGCGCTGACGATGCCCGATGTCACCGTCGGCCCGCCGACGAGCCCGAGCGGATTGCCCACGGCAACGGTCGGCTCCCCGATGCGGAGCGACCCGGAAGAGCCGATCGAAATGGGCGTGACGTCCTCGCGCTGGACGAGGAGCACGCCGATGTCGGTGACGGGGTCCGAGCCCACCACCTGAGCGGGGAACCGCGCCCCGTCGCTGAAGACCACCGCCACCTGGCTGGCACCGTCGACCACGTGGTGGTTGGTGATGATGTAACCGTCGGTGCCATAGATGACACCGCTGCCCGAGCCGCCGGCCAGGAACGAGTTGACCTCGACGGCCACCGTCGACGGTGCCACCTGGGCCGCGACCGAGGCCACCGACAAGTCGTCGCCGAAGGTGGGAGGCGGGGCCGAAGTCGGGGGAGGGACGGTGAGTGTCGGCGCCGGGGGGATGGTGGGGGCTGTTGGTGGAGTCGGCTCCTCGAAGATCCCCAGGTAACCGAGGATGGCGAAGGTGACACCGGTCCCGAGGAGGACGCCACCCATGATCCCCATGACCAGCGCCCACGGATCGGTTCGGCGCTCGGGCGGTTTCGGGGGCTCGATCTCCCCCGAGCGTCGCGGCTCCGGGGAGAAGGAAGTTGTCATAGGCTGTTGATTGTATGGAGCAAGCCCAGCAATCGATCCGGGTCAGCGTGGGGGATCACCCGATCGACGGCGCCGCACTCCTGTCGGAGGTGAATCGTCCCGACTCCGGGGCAACGGTGCTCTTCCTGGGGACGGTGCGTGATCATTCGATGGGAAAAGAGGGTGTCACCCATCTCGAGTACGAGGTGTACGTCGAGGAGGTCGAGCCGAGAATCGCCGAGATCGTTACGGAAGCCTCGGGCCGGTGGCCGATCCAGGCGGCCGTGGTCGAGCATCGGTCGGGCCGGGTCGACACTGGCGAGTCGTCCGTGGCCGTGGCGGTCTCCTGCGCCCACCGCGCCGACGCTTTCGCGGCGGCTCGCTTCATCATCGACGAGTTGAAAGAGCGCGCCCCGATCTGGAAGAAGGAATTCTGGCCGGGGGGCGCCGAATGGAGTCAGGGCAGCTGACGAGGATCCGCTCAAATTTATGAGGTACTTTCGCCACAAGGACTTTCGCGGATATCTAGGCTCCGCGACCCTGTGAGGAAGGACAACCTATGACGACTTTGGTGGATCGTCCCCAGGTGCCCGCTTCGGGCGTTGGCTACCGCACCGTGGCCGCCATGCTGCGCGAATGGGCGGAGAAGACCCCTGACAAGGTGGCGCTCCGGGAGAAGGAGTTCGGCATCTGGCAGGAGATCACCTGGGCAGAGCTGTGGAACACGACCCTCGATGCCGCCTACGGACTCCTCGCGTTGGGACTGGAAGAGGGCGACCGGGTGTCCATCCACTCCGAGGACCGCCCGGAATGGGTGATCCTCGACCTGGCGACAGTCGCCGTAAGGGGGATCACAGTGGGTCTGTACCCGACGAATCCCTCAGCGGAGGTCGAGTACCTGCTCCACGACTCGGGGGCAAAGGTCCACCTCGCCGAGGACCAGGAGCAGGCCGACAAGGTCATGGAGGTGGTCCACACCCTGCCCACGCTGGAGAAGATCATCCATATCGAGCCACGTGGCTTCAGGACTTATGCCGACGATCGGCGGTTCATCTTCTGGGACGACTTCCTCGCCCTGGGTCGTGAGCATCGGGCCGCCAACCCCGGCGCCGTCGAGCGAATCATGGCAGAAGCCACCGAAGACGATGTGATGACCCTGGTCTACACGTCAGGCACAACCGGCCCACCCAAAGGGGCCATGCTCACCAATCGCAACGTCACGTATTGTCTCGAGGTCCTCGTCAACAATGAGAAGAGGATCGGCTCCGAAGGCCCGGTCGGGCCCGACGACATCCTGCTGACCTACCTGCCGCTCTGCCATGTCGCCGAGCGCATCTTCTCGACGTGGACCCTCGCGGGTAACGGTCCCACTTTGAACTTCGCAGAGTCGATCGACACGGTGCAGCAGAATCTCCGCGAGATCCAGCCGACGATCTTCTTTTCGGTCCCACGTATCTGGGAGAAGATCCACGCCGGGATTTTGATCCGACTCAACGATGCCACCTTCGTCAAGAAGCTCCTCGCCAAGCCCTCGATGGCCGTGGCGCGGCACATCGGGAAGGTCCGGGTGGCTCACGGCGGCGACTTCACCGTGGGATCCAGACTCCTCTATTGGATCTTCAACTTCCTCTACTTCCGCAGCCTCAAGGAGCGCATCGGGCTGCGTCGTTGCCGCTACGCGGCGTCCGGCGCGGCGGCGATCGCCCCCGAGGTGCTCGAGTTCTTCATGGGCTTGGGCATCCAGATCTACGAGCTTTACGGCATGACCGAGAACTCGGCGGTCGCCACCACCAACTACCCGGGCCGGGCCAAGGTGGGGACGGTGGGTGAGCCCTATGTCGAGGGGACCCTGCGCATCGACGAGGAGACCGGTGAGATCCAGGCCAAACACGACGGGGTGTTCCACGGCTACTGGAAAAAGCCGGAGAAGACTGCCGAGACCTTCACCGATGACGGCTGGCTTCGCACCGGCGACGTAGGGGTTTGGATCGACGGAACCCACGTGAAGATCGTCGATCGGATGAAGGACATCATCATCACCTCGGGTGGGAAGAACGTCTCTCCCTCGGAGATCGAGAACTCGCTCAAGGTGTCCCCATTCATCAAAGAGGCGATGGTCATCGGAGACGGGCGCAAGTATCTGACCGCCCTTCTCGCCATCGAGCTCGACACGGTTGGTGACTGGGCGACCCGACGCGGGATCCCCTACACCACTTACCGGGACCTCGCCGAGAAGCCAGAGGTGATCGAGCTGATGCAGGGCATCGTCAACAAGACCAACGAGAAGTTCGCCTCGGTGGAGAACATCCGCAAATTCCGGATGATCCCCAAGGAGCTCGATCACGAAGATGGCGAGTTGACGGCCACCCAAAAACTGAAGCGGTCGGCGATGTCCGACATGTTTGATGAGCTCATCGAGGACATGTATCGGTCGTGACCCCTGGGATGTTGGTACTCGCCCAGGAGGCACCTGGAGGCAACGAGTTCACTCAGATGATCGTCGAGGGTCTCAGCCTCGGCACGATCTATGCCCTTCTCGCAGTGGGTTTCGTCATCATCTTCAAGGCCACCCAGGTGCTCAACTTCGCCCATGGCGCATTGGCCGCCCTCGGCGCTTTCCTGGTCGCCGGGTTCGCCAATGTCTATGACATCCCGGGACGATGGATCCCCGACGCCCCTGCCTGGGTGAGCTGGGTCGGCTCGGTGCTGATCGCCCTGGTGGCCATGGCTCTCATCGGCATGGCGTTGGAGAGGGTCTTCCTGCGCCCGATGGTGGGCGAGGAGCTCTTCGCCGTCGCCATCGTGACCCTTGGCCTCGACATCGTCATTCGCAACATCACCAACGACTTCATCGGCCAGTTTCCCCGACCGATGGGCGACCCCTTCGGGATCACAGTGATCGATCTCGGTTGGATTCGGATCGCGCAGACCGAGGTCGTCCAGATCGTCGTGGCGTTGGTCGCGGTGGGCTCGATCGCCATGTTCTTCCGCTCCCGGATGGGCATCGCCATGCGGGCCACCGCCTTCGACCAGGAGGCGGCACGCGCTCAGGGTATCAGCGTGGGCCGGGTGTTCTCGATCTCGTGGGCTATCGGCGCAGTTCTGGCCACAGTGGCGGGCATCTTCATCTCGATGTTCCCGAGACGGTCCGCCGGGGTTGATCAGGCCACGGCGTTCTTCGCCTTCAAGGCTTTCCCGGCGATCATCATCGGCGGGCTCGACTCGGTCATCGGCGGGATCGTGGGTGGGTTGCTGGTCGGTTTCGCCGAGTCGGCCGCCAGCACTTATCTCACATTCGGCTTTCTCGGGGTCGGCTTCGCCGGGATCGTTCCTTATCTGCTCATGCTGCTGGTCCTCATCGTGAGACCGTATGGCCTGTTCGGCACCGAGGAGATCAGACGGGTATGAGAGGGCGTCCCATGCTCTACACCCGGTACGAGGCCGACCAGGCCTTGATGAACACCGGGACCAAGAAGATGATGCTCGGTCTCTTCTTCCTCTTCCTGACCCTGGTGCCTCTCGGGGTCATCCCCGGGTTCACCTTCATGGCCGAAGACGACTGGCTTCGTCTGCTCTCCGAGGTCGCGATCTTCGCCGTGGGTGCGCTCGGTCTGAACATCCTCACCGGGTTGGCCGGACAGATCTCTCTGGGGCACGCCTTCTTCATGGGTGTGGGCGCCTATACCGCCGCCTGGCTGGGTGCCGATCCTGGCCCGCTGCTAGGTTTGGGCCTGCCGATCTGGATCTGGCTGCCCGCGGCCGGCATTGTCCCGGCCCTGATCGGCATCGCCATCGGCCCGACCGCGGTCCGGGTGCGAGGTCTCTATCTGGCCTTCGTCACACTGGGGTTGGTCTTCGTCGGGGAGTACGTCTTCCGCAACTGGACGGCGCTGACCGGCGGATCGCAATCCGGCCGCACCTTCCCGAGTTTCGAGATCAAGCTCTGGAAGGAAGAAGCACCGCTGATCGACTTCACCTCCGACGGACCATGGCTCGGCATGGAGCTGGTGGGCGAGGCCAAGACCTATTACTTCCTGGTGGCCTTGGCGGTGGTTTTTGTGATCCTCGCCAAGAACCTGCAGCGGACGAGGGTGGGCCGCGCCTTTCAGTCGATCCGCGACCGCGACATCGCCGCCGAGATCATGGGAGTCAACGAGTTCAAATACAAGCTCGTGGCATTCGGGATCTCGTCCTTCTATGCCGGCATCGCGGGGGCACTCTTTGCGGTCTTCGTCAGCCGAATGATCCCCGAGCAGTGGAATCTCTTCCTCTCGGTCGAGTTCATCGCCATCGTCCTCATCGGTGGCGCCGGCGTCGTGACCGGCACCATCCTCGGGGCAATCTTCGTCATCATCCTGCCCCGCATCGTGGAGGACCTCACGAAAGGCTTGGCGGGCATGGTCGAGGAGGGATCCGGCCCGATCGCTTGGGTGGCGGACCTATTCGTATCGACCGGGAGCGGTGATTTCGGACTGGTGAACACCCAGGCGGGCATTGGCCCCGGGTTGTCGATCGCGCAATTGAATCAGGTGCTATATGGCCTGTTGATCATCGGATTCTTGATATTCGAGCCTCTCGGTTTGTACGGCATATGGCTCCGAATCCGCAATTATTGGAAAGGTTGGCCGTTCACGTACTGAGCGGCCCGACATGGAGACGGGTGTCCCGTCTTCCATTGACAGAGGAGGAAGGAAACAGATGAAAGCCAAATCCAAGTGGTTGGCGATCTTCCTGGTGCTTGGCCTGATACTCGCTGCATGTGGCGGGGACGGTGGAGCCGAGGAGACGACGACTACCGCAGGAGAGGCGCCCGCGACCACCGGACCGGTGACCGACACGACCGGCCCGATGACCGACACCACTTCCGGCGAACCGATGGACATCGCCACCGACGTGGGTGTCGATCTCGAAGCCGGAACCATCAATGTCGGGATGCTCTCGGACCTCACGGGCCAATTCAGCTCGCTGGTCCAGATCATCGTCACCGGCCACGAGGTCTATTGGGACAACGTGAACGCCAACGACGGAATCTCCGGGCTCCAGGTCGAGCTGGAGACAGTGGACACCGGTTATGACGTGCCCACTCACGTACAGCGGTATGAGGAACTGAAGGACCAGGTGGTGGCGTTCGGTCACTCGACTGGTTCCCCACACACCGTCGCAATCGCTGAGCAGCTCCAGACTGACGGGATCCTGGCGATCCCGCTGACCTGGTACTCGGGTTGGTCGGCTCCGCCGTTCAATTCCAACTTGCTGCATCACGGTGTCCCTTACTGCCTGGAGGCGATGAACCTCATGGGCTATCTCACCGACGAGATGGGTGACAGCATCTCGACGGTCGCCATTGCTTCGCAGCCTGGTGACTACGGGCTCGACGGCGTCGAGGGAGCCAGGCTGGCGGCTGAAGCGCTGGGGCTGGAGGTCGTCTACGACGGCGCAGGTGCCATCAACCCGCTCCCCGAGGGCGAGGCAACTCTGACCGAAGTTGCGAATGCCATCGTCGCCTCGGATGCCGACCTGGTCTATGTGGTCACCGGGCCGACGGCTTACTCGAGCATCTTTGGGCAGGCTCTGGCTCAGGGCTTCGAGGCGGTGTGGTCGGGCGGAGGCCCCAGCTACAACCCGGCGTTCATTGCACCGGACTCGCCGATCAAGGACGCCATCGCCGCTCAAACGTACTGGTCGGGCTACTACGGAATGTGGGGCATGGAGGAGACCGCGGAGGTTACCCAGCTGCTGGTCGACAGCGGGCGGGTCGACCGACCGATCTCGGCTTACATAGAAGGCTTCGTCGAAGCCCAGATGATGCACGCCGCACTCCAGGCTGCGTATGACGCCGGTGACATGACTCAAGCGGGTGTGTTGGCAGCTGGGAAGAGTCTGGAGAACCTGTCGTTCGACGGCATCGCTCCAGACGAGACCTATGTCGGGGAGCCCAACGATCAGGTGCAGCGCTTGTCGGCGACGATCTGGCAACCGGATCCGGAGGCACTCGCTTCCGGCGAGAGTGCCGGGGAGGCCATCTTGGAGACCAACTACGTCCATCCGATCACAGAGGCATTCGAATTCAACGAGGCCTGCTTCGCATTGGAAGGCTGAAACAACGAACGTGTGGGGTGGCCCGGGGGCCACTCCACACCGTTCTGTGAGGGTTTGTGACGCGCCAAACGCCATAAACCCTCACAGAACGGAGGAAAGACGGGTCTTCGATGCTGAAAGTGGAGAACCTCGAGGTCGTCTACAACGATGTCGTGCTGGTCTTGCGCGGGATCTCACTCGAGGTGGGTGGTGATCAGATCGTGGCCCTGCTCGGCGCCAACGGCGCCGGGAAGACGACGACGCTTCGGGCCATTACCGGGCTCCTCGAGGTGCACGAGGGTGACGTCACCAAGGGCGAGATCAGCTTCGACGGCCAGAACGTGACCCACACCGACCCCTCGAAACGGGTCGCTCTTGGCATCTCCCAGGTGATGGAGGGCCGTCGCATCTTCGCCGAGCTCGACGTCGAGGACAATCTCCGCGCCGGGGCTTTCGTCAACCGCAACAACCTGGCGGTCAAGGAGGCCCACGAGCGGGTGATGACCCTCTTCCCCCGTCTCAAGGAACGACGAACGGCGACCGCGGGCTACCTCTCCGGCGGGGAGCAACAGATGCTGGCCATCGGCCGCGCTCTGATGCAGGATCCCAAGCTGCTGATCCTCGATGAGCCGTCCCTGGGCCTGGCCCCTCTACTCGTCCAAGAGGTGCGGGACATCATCGTCGAGATCAACAACCAGGGCACCGCGGTCCTTCTCATCGAGCAGAATGCGACAATGGCCCTTTCCATCGCAGACCACGGCTACGTCATGGAAACCGGGAAGATGGTGATGGACGGCGACGCCGCCAAACTGCTCAAGGACGACGACGTCAAAGAGTTCTACCTCGGGCTCCATGCCAGCGGTGAGAAGAAGTCATTCCGGGATGTCAAGCATTACAAACGCCGCAAGAGGTGGCTCTCATGAGCGGTCAGCTGCTGCAACGACGCTCCGCCCGGTACGGCCCCGAGGAGTACGACCACCTGCTCGAGGTCAAGGACATCCACCTCTCGTTCAAAGGCGTCAAAGCCGTCGACGGGGTCTCGTTCCACGTCGATGACGGGGAGTTGTTCGCCATCATCGGGCCGAACGGCGCCGGGAAGACCTCGCTGTTCAACTCGATCAACCAGGTCTATCACCCGCAGGAGGGGGACATCCTGTGGAAGGGTGAGACGCTGATGGGGCTCAAGCCCAACCTGACAGCGGAGCGCGGCATCGCCCGCACCTTCCAGAACATCGCCCTGTACCCTCACATGACGGTGCTGGAGAACATCCTCACCGGTCGCCATGTCCGGATGAAGGCGGGGTGGCTCGCCGGTTCGCTGTGGGTGGGGAAGGCAAAGAAGGAGGAGATCGCCAACCGCGAGATCGTGGAGTCGATCATCGACTTCCTCGAGATCGAGCAGTGGCGTAAGTACCCGGTGGGCCTGCTCCCTTATGGCATCCAGAAGCGGGTCGAGCTGGGGCGGGCGCTTGCAATGGATCCGGAGTTGCTCATGCTCGACGAGCCCGTCGCCGGGATGAACCTCGAGGAGACCGAGGACATGGCCCGATTCATCCTCGATGTGCGCGAGGAGCTCGACATCGCCATCATCCTCGTCGAGCATGACATGGGCCTCGTGATGGACATTGCCGACCGGGTGTTGGTGGTCGACTTCGGCAAGCAGATCGCCGACGGCAAGCCCGCCGAGGTGCAGGCCAACCCCAACGTCATCAAGGCCTATCTCGGCGAGGAGCTGGAAACCGCCCAGTGAACCGCCGGCGGGCTGCTCAGCGCTCGCCGAGCAGTCTCCACGCGCCGGGCAGGAGCAACCCGGCGGCAGTTGCCTTGACCAGGTCACCGAGCAGGAACGGCACGACACCCTTCTCCACCGCCTCGGACAGCGGCCATCCCGTGGCGGCCATCAGCCCGATCACGCCGAAGAAGTAGATGACGGCTGAGCCGAGGATGAAAGCGGTGAACATCGTTGGGAAGGTTCGGTCCTGACGGTGCTCGGCCATCCAACCCACGAGGGCGGCGGCGAAGATGAAGCCGATCAGGTACCCGCCGGTTGCGCCCCGGATCACCTCCATACCCCCCGAGCCCTCGGTGAACACCGGCGCTCCCAGCGCCCCGACGGCCACATAGAGCATCTGACCGGCCGCCCCCAGCTTCCAGCCGAGGGCCGCCCCGGTGAGGAGCACGGCGAAGGTCTGGCCGGTGATCGGCACCGGAGTGAAGGGGAGGACAATCCGCCATTGCGCCGCGATCGCGGTCAAGGCGGCCGCCGCGATCACCAACACGACAGAGACAATCCAAGTCCTGGGAAGGGTGCGCTGGGCGATCGTTGCCGACGTCATCGTTTAACTCCTCGAAACCGCTTGCCTTTGAGAATACGTCCAAGACCAATATTCCCAGGTCATCGTTACCCTCGCCGCTGATGGAAGCCACACCAACTCATCGAGAACACGCTTCCTGGCCCCTCTATCTGATCGGGGCTCTCTTCTTCGTCGGCCTGATGTCCATACTCGCCTGGAATCTGGAGCTTCCCTATCTCGCATACTCGGCGGGGCCCGTGTCGGACGCCGCCGACAGTGTCGTCGCCGACGAGGTTGCCTTCTTCCCACCGGAGGGAGAGTTGCTGATGCTCACCGTGGTCAGCCAAGATGTGAACATCTTCGAGGCGGTCATCGCCGGGATCGACCCGACTGTCGATCTCATTCGCAAAGAGGCGGTCAGGCGCGCCGGGGAGAGCGACGAGGAGTACCGCAACCGGGTCCTGCAACAGATGGACGACTCCAATTTTCGGGCGGTGGCCGTGGCCCTCGAGTATCTGGGCTACGAACTAGTCCCCACCGAGGTGGTCATCAACGAGATCGTCAGCGACGTCCCAGCGGCTTCGGTCCTCGAGCTCGGGGACACCGTCCGCAGCGTGAACGGCACGACGATCGCCACCGTCTCCGACTTCGCTCCCGCCCTCGCCGGACACGAGGTGGGCGACACGATCGTGGTGAGCGTCGAGCGAGAGGGCAGCATCGTCGATCTCGAGGTCGTGCTGGCCGAGCGGGAGGACGAGCCGGGTGAGCCCATGATCGGGATCGTCCTCGGGGAACTGACCGAGGCGCCCTTCCCCATCTCGATACAAGCAGGAGACGTCGGCGGTCCGTCGGCCGGGATGATGCATACCATCGCCATAATCGACTCGTTGACCGAAGGCGAGCTGACCAAAGGGCGGGTGATAGCCGGAACCGGGACCATCCAGATCGATGGCTCGGTGGGCAGCATCGGTGGGATCAGGCAGAAGGTGGTTGGCGCCGAGGCGGCGGGTGCGGAGTACATCCTGGTGCCTCGGGGCAACTACGAATCCGCGCTCACCGCGGAGCGAAGCACCATCGAGATAGTGCCCGTCGCCACCCTCGACGACGCCATCTCGTTTCTCGAGACGCTCGACGCCGCATAGGCAAAATCGCGGAACAGTCGACCCCGGTCGGTATCTTCTACTGGGATGGCTCCCGAAGTCACCCCGGACGGACTGAGAGAAGCGCAATTCCGCACTGCGTTCCGAGGATACGATCCCGCCGCGGTGGAGTCCGTGCTTGCGAATGCGGCCGCCAAGCTGGAACAGCTCGACGCCGAGCGGCGCAAGCTCAAGAGCCAACTCAACGAGGTGGCGAGCCCCGATCTCGCCTCGGAGTTCGATGCGATCGGCCGTGAGGTGTCGGCCATACTGCAAGCAGCCCGTGAAGCCGCCGAGACCATGCGGGAACGTGCTGGGGTGGACGCCGCCCGATGGCGCAGCGACGCCATGGAGGAGGCCGAGACCGTGCGCAAGGAGGCGGCCGCGGACGCCGAAGCTCTCCGAAGGGACGCCTGGGTCACCAGCTCGGAGCTTCTCGAGCAGTCGGCCACCACGGCCGAAGCCATGCGAGCCAACGCCGAGCGCGACGTGCTCACCGTCATGGGTGAAGCGGAGCGAGAGGCTCACCGCCTCACCTCGGGTGCCCGTAGGGAGGCCGAAGACCTGGTGCGCAACGCCACGATGGATGCCGAGAAGATCGCTGCCGATGCCACCAAGCGACGCGATGAGATCATCGACACGGCGAATCGGCAGGCGGCGACGGCTCAGGAGCGGGCTCGCGCATTGGAGCAGCGACGTGACGAGCTCCTCGATGAGCTGGAGAACGTGCGGTCGACTCTCACCCGTCTCGAGGGCTCCCTAGAAGAGCGTCGGGAGGCTCTCGACCTCGCCGGGTCCGAGCCCTCGAGTGTCCGGGTCGTCCACCCGCCGTCCGATGCCAAGCAGCAATGGGAGCTTGGGGAGACCGTTCGGGTTGTGCATGAAACGCCCCAGGAGTCGGAGCCCTTCTCCGCGGAGGAGGTCTTTGACGAGCCGGCTGCTCAACCCGAGCCGGAGCCGGAGCCGCCCGAGCCCGAGTCGGAGCCGGAGCCGGAGTCGGAGCCCGAGCCGGAGTCGGAGCCCGAGCCGGAGTCGGAGCCGGAGCCGGAGCCCTCAACCGCATCCGAGGTGGCCCCTCGAGAGGAGCAACCTCAGGTGCTGGAGGCTCCCGTCGACGAATCGGAGGAGTCTGACGATCTCGACGCCCTGTTTGCTTCGTTGCGTGTCGGTGGCGACGTGACCACGGAATCAGAGGAAATCTCCGCTTCCGACCAGCCGGCCGCGTCGGACCCAGAGGTCGGTGTCGACTGGATCCAGATCCGCGAAGAGAGACTCCTTCCGATCACGAACCGGGCGCTGCGGGGGGTGAAGAAGGCGATGACCGAGGTCCAGAATGTGGCCCTCGACAGTCTGCGAACCGACGACTACTGGCAACCTGACGAAGGTCTCATCGCCACCGCGCTCCATGCCGAGGTAGTGGCGGTGTGGACGGAGAGTTTTGCCGCAGGTCATGCTGTCGCCGAGCAGATGACCGGGGGCAGGTTGAAGCGGCCGGCCACACCAGCGTCGAGGGCCGACAAGGAGTTCGCCACAGATCTGTCGTCCGCGGTCTCCATTGCCCTGGAGAGGGCCGGCGACGGCCCCCGGGAGCGGCAGTCGGCCGCCTCCCGTGTCTTCCGGGTGTGGCGCAGCGACGAGGCCGAGCGACGGATCCGTGACATCGCCCTGCGTGGCTACGAGACGGGGATCGAGAAGTCACGTGCGATTTCCTCCAACGTCTGAGGCCCCTGAGCCTTAACTCACGCTCCTCGTAGACTCGGCCCTCGATGTTCACCAGGGTCCCCTCCGACTATGGCACCGGGCGGCGCCGTCCGGCAATGATCCTCGTCGCCATCCTCGTCGGCATCTACCTGCTGCTGACGGCGGCAGGGACGCTATGGACCGACTTCCTGTGGTTCGACTCGGTCGGGTTCCGTGACGTCTGGGTGCGCAACTGGGGCCTGGCGATACTCCTCGGCGCCGCCGGGATAATCGTTTCGTTCCTCGTCATCTGGGGCGCACTCAAGCTGGTCGACCGGTTCTCACCGAGGTGGGCGCCCTTCGACCTGACCGAGGAAGAGGAGCTCGTGGAGAGATTCCGCGAGTGGGTTGAGCCCCGCGTCCGCCAGATCCGCATCATCATCACCGCCGGCCTCTCCTTGATCATGGGTCTCACGGTGGCCACCTGGCGCGACGACGTGTTCCTCTTCATCAACTGGCAGAGATTCGGCGAAGCCGATGCCATCTTCGATGTCGACCTGGGCTTCTACGTCTTCCGGCTTCCCCTCTGGGAGACAGCGGTCGACTGGCTGTTCAATCTGATGGTGCTCACGACGGTGGTGGTGGTGGTCGCCCTCTACCTCAACGGCGCCATTCGCTTCGACGGTCGCCGGGTGTCGGCCACCCGCGGCGCCAAGATCTACTTGTCATCCCTCTTCGTGATCATCGCGATCATCCGCGCCATCTCCTATCGGCTCGACATGTTCGAACTGCTCTACTCGGATCGGAACGGGATCTTCTTCGGCCCGGGGTTCACCGACATCAACTCCCGGCTCCCGGCGATCCGCCTCCTGCTGATAGTCGCCTTGATCGCCGCGATCCTCTTCATCGTCAACATCTTCCGGCGCGGGTGGACGCTGGCACTTGTCGCCGTCGCCTCCTGGATCGTGGTGGCGATCGCCGCCGGGGCCATCTATCCGGCCTTCGTCCAGCGGTTCAGCGTCCAGCCGGATCAGCGTGGCAAGGAGACCGAGTACATCGGCTACAACATGGAGGCGACCAAGCGAGCGTGGATGCTCGACGGGATCGAGGTCCGGGATTTCGCCGCCGCCGACGATCTCAGCGCGGAGGACATCGCGGCCAACCAGACCACGATCGACAATCTCCGCATTTGGAACACAAGCGTCCTCCCCCGGACCTATCAGAACTTCCAGGAACTGGAGCCCTATTACGCCCTCAGCCGGGTCGACACCGATCGCTATCTGGCAGACGGCCAGCCCAATCAGGTGATGGTGGCCGTTCGCGAGCTGGACGAGCCGGAGCTGCCGGCGACCGACTGGCAGAACCAGCGACTGTTCTACACCCACGGCTACGGCGCGGTGGTCAACCAGGCCAACGTCGTTCAGAGCGACGGCCAGCCGGTCTTCCTGCTCAAGGACGTGCCACCGGTGGCTTCGGTTGAACCGTTGGAGCTGAACGAGCCTCGGGTCTACTTCGGGGAAACCTATGAGGCGGGGCGACCGGTGATCGTCAGGACCGGGACCATCCCACAGGAGATCGACATCCCCCTTGCCAGCGGCACCGGGTTCAACGAATACGACGGCTCCGCCGGCGTGGTGCTCGACAACCTCTTCAAGCGAGTCGCCTTTGCATTTCGCTATCGCGACCTGAACCTGTTGATCTCGAACCAGATCCGATCGGACAGCAGGGTGCTGGTCGAGCGCAATGTGAAAGAGATCGTCTCCCAACTGGCCCCCTTCCTCTCCCGTGACGCCGATCCCTATCCGGTGATCCTCGACGGTGAGATCCTCTGGGTGCTCGACATGTACACGACAACAGCGAGCTATCCCTACTCGGAGCGCATCGAGTTCGGCACCCGGAACCGGCTCACGCTGAGCTCAGGCCTCGCCTTGGGCACCAACTACATGCGCAACTCGGTCAAGGCGGTCATCGACGCCGCCAATGGTGATGTGACGTTCTACAAGTTCGATCCGGACGATCCGATCATCAACGCCTGGGAGGCGACCCACCCCGATCTCTTCGTCGATGCCTCGGAGATGCCAGCCGGGATCGAGAACCATCTCCGTTATCCCCAGGACATGTTCCGGGTGCAGAGTGACATCTACCTGAAGTATCACGTGAACGAGGAGAACCAGCTCTTCTCGGGGAACGACGAGTGGTCTTTCCCTGGCGACCCGTCGGTCCCGACCCGCATGGGCGACGACCGGCTGTGGGGAGACCTCAACCAGGAGGGCACCCCGCTGTCCCAGATCCTCCCCTATTACCTGTTGACCGAGCTCCCGGGGGAGGAGGAGCTCTCCTATCTCCTGCTCCAACCGTTCAATCCCAGGGCGCGCCGCAACATGGTCGGGTTCCTGGTGGCCGACTCGACACCGGGCAGGTACGGGCGGCTCATCGACTTCCGCATGCCTGAGGGAGAGTTGGTCGACGGCGCCGAGCAGGCCGGACAGCGCATCGAACAGGATGCCGACATCGCCCAACAGCTGAGCTTGTGGCGAGGCGAAGGATCGAATGTGATCAAAGGCGACCTGTTGATCGTCCCCATCGAGGACGCAGTCGTCTACCTGCAGCCGATCTTTCTCGAAGAGGACGGGGGCGCCTTCCCCGAGTTTCGGCGGGTCGCGGTGGTCTACTCCGATCGCGTGGAATGGGCCGACTCTCTGACAGGGGCCTTGGCCTTGGTGTTCGGTACCGTCGACGGAGACGGGGGAGACGGGGGAGACGGTGACGGTGACGGGGGAACGGTAGATCCTCCTCCACCGTCGGACGGCGACGCCACGATCGAGGATCTGATCGCCGAGGCGGAAGACGCATTCGCCAACGCCGACGCCGCGTTGCGATCCGGAGACCTGGCTGCATATGAGCAGTGGGTCGAGGAAGCCCAGAGGGTTCTCGAGGAGATAGCCAACCTGGTGGGGAACACCGAGCCCAATGCCGCGGTCGCGGGCCGCGTCTGGGAATAGGTGCGGGCCATCCCCTAGGCTTGAATGCTCATGGCCAAAGACTCTGACGAATACATCCGGATGAGGGGCACAGTCACCAAGATGCTCCCCGACTCGACGTTCGAGGTGAAGCTGGAGAGTGGTTTCGAGCTGCTCGCCAAGCCCTCGGGGCGGATGCGTCGTGGCCGAGGCATCCGGGTCCTGCCCGGGGACCAGGTCGACGTCGAAGTGTCGACCTACGATCCCACACGGGGACGCATAGTCTGGCGCTACCGCTAGCACCGTTAATTGGTTGCGTAACCTGCATCCGATGCGCATCGGTCAGGTGATTCTGCGGGTTGTCGACCTCGACAGGTCGTTGGCTTTCTGGACTCGTTCGGTCGGCTTCGAGTTGACGATGCGAGCCGAGGCTTTCGCTTTCCTGGATGGAGGAAGCGTCGGGCTCACACTCAATCAAGTCGATCAGCCCCCGGAGGACGAGTCCCTCACCGAGATCGTCATCGAGTTCGACGATGTCCTTGGAGCGCACTCGGATCTATCCGATCGGGGCGTTCCGTTCGAAGTGGAGCTGCGGCCGGTTACCAGCGACGGCGATCGTGACCTCTTCGCCGCCCATTTCCGTGACCCCGACGGTCACCTCGCCAGCGTGGTGGGTTGGGTCGACAAATAACCGGATGACGACTCGTCGCTGCTTCAGCTCGGAGTTGGGTCGGTGCCGAGGGGGCCGCTCTGGACCTCTGTGATCGACTCGATCCGCGACCGGGGTATCTCCGCGATCCGGCCGGCCTCGTGGTAGGGCCGCGTGAGCACCAGCCGATAACAACCCGGGCCCTCACAAATCGTCTTGCCGACGTAGGTCTGGGTCGTGGTGCCGTCGGTTGCTTTGACAATGGTTTCCATGCGAGTCCATTACCCCCGGCGACCGTTCTCAAACCGGCTCGGTGACATCTGCGACCACCGCGTCCAAGACGGCGATCAGTTCGTCACGGGCCACGGTCAGCGCCACGCCGTGATCGCCCCCTCCCAGCGAGATGATCTCCGGCATCGAGGCGTCTGCGATCACGGGCCAGGCCGTGCTCGAGCCCAGCGGCGTGATGGTTCCTCGCCGATAGCCGGTGGCTCGACACGCCTCTTCGGCATCGGGCATCGAGGCGCGATTCACTCCCATGTGGTCACGTAGCTTCGGCCAGGAGATGCTGCGGTCTCCCGGGACGAGCACGAACAGGTAGTCATCTTCAGCCCGGCGCACCACCATCGTCTTGATCACCTGTGCCGGATCCACTCCACGAGCCACGGCGGCCTCCTCCAGCGACGACACCGGCCCATGACGGACCACCTCGTGGTCGAGTTCGCGCAAACGCGGGTCGAGTAATGCGGGGGTGTCAGCCAACTCAGGCCACCATGTCTGTTTCGGACGCTACCGAGCTTCCCGGGACATCGCCCGGGGCTGGATGGGGGAAGATCCTGATGGAATCTGTCGGTGCCCTCCGACATGATGACGGCATGGAGATACTCACCATTGTGGGGGCCGTTGTGACCGGGGTGGTGACGGTCATCGTCGGGCTCTTCTCGTTGGCCACCATCCTCTTCGACGATCTCATCTAGGCCTGCACCCCGAGCGATCAGATCGCCGGCTGGGGGGTCTTCCGGATCAGGCTGACCGCGGCGAACATCACGACCAATGCTGCGGCCGTGGCGAAATTGGCCAGCCAGTGATATCCAGCGGCCTCTTTGACGAATCCCGAGGAGAAGGCGGCGAGGGCACCGAGGACGCTCATCGCCACGTCTGCCAAGCCTTGGGCGCCCACACGATCTTGCAGGGCAAGGCTCTCGGTGAGCAGCGCGGAGCCGGCTATCAAGGCGAAGCTCCAGCCCAGCCCGAGGAGGAAGAGGCCGACGAACACCATGGCCGGGACATATCCGGCCACCACCGCAGCGACGGTCCCGAGCCCGAGGATCCCCGCTCCCAGCGCAACGGTGCGGACCCGGCCGATGCGGTCGGCCCACCGGCCGACCAGCGGCGACAGACCGAACATGCCCAACACATGAACGGAGATGACGATGGTGGAGAGGTCGGCATGTCCGTGGTCTCTCATGTGAAGCGGGGTCATGGTCATCACGGCGACCATGGCCATCTGGCTGACCGCCATCGCGATCAAAGCGAGGCGGGCCATCTGGTTCGGCCAGATCACTGCCCAGGAGCGGTTCATTCCGGCGAGGGGGTTCTCGAAGGGAGCGTGCCGGTCGACGCCCCCGGCGAGTTCGAGCGGGTCTGGGCGCAGCAGCCGGGTGACTACCAGTCCTGCCAATCCGAATCCAAGGGCGCCGAGGAACATCGGGCCCACCCAATTGGCCAGTCCGAGGTCAAGCCCGATGCGGTTCGCCCACAGGGCGGCGGGCGGGCCGAGAACCGCACCGACCGTCCCCACCCAGACCACCATGGCGATGGCGCGGGCCCGTCGGTCCTCCGATGCGAGGTCGGCCGCCGCGAATCGGCTCTGCAGGTTGGAAGCCTGTGCCACGCCAAACAGCGCCATACCGGGAACAAGGAGCCAGAACAGACTCATCTGACCTGCGGCCAGCGCCACGACCGCCCCGATGACACCCACGGCGTAGCCACGGCTCAGGCCCCGTCGTCGTCCCCTTCGCCGGGAGCGGAGGGCCAGTGGTGTCGCCGCCAGGGCGGTGCCGAGCGTGCCGCCCGCTGCAGGGAGGCCGGCCCACAGGTCATTGCCGGTGATCTCGGATGCGAGCAATCCCACGATCGCCGCCACGGAGAGAAAACCGGCGTAGCCGAGGGCGCTGGAGAACATCAGCGTGCCGACGGTGCGTCGCTGGGCGAGATCGTGATTCACGTGCGGACACTACCGATGATCCTCCCTGACAGGGCTTTGGGGTTTGGGCCGGGTGGCTCTAAAATGACCAATCCACCGACGCGGGGTGGAGCAGTCTGGTAGCTCGTCGGGCTCATAACCCGAAGGTCGCGGGTTCAAATCCCGCCCCCGCTACTGAAAGCCCTGGTCAGCGACTTGCTGACCAGGGTTTCTACCGTTCAAGGGGGGTCTTCTTCCGGGTTGACCACTGTTTCCTCCACCGTCTCTACCAGGGCTTTCGCCGTACCTATGACCTTCGGGTTTCTTGTGCGGTGGGCCTTGTGTCGAGGGTCAAGGTTGTGGGAGGTCGACAGCATTCCTGTTGACAAATACCTTCGAGCCATATACCCCCAGCCGCTTCGGTGGCTGGGTGCAGAGACCCGCCTGAGGGCGGGTCTCTGCGTTTCTCAGGGTCTACCAGACGTGAGGCTTGTGGATCGTTCCCCTGCCGTCGGTCAGGGTCTCGGGCAGTTGAACAGATCCCTGGTGTGCCGGGTCCTGGGTGTGGTCACGGTGGGCACCAAAATGTTCGGGGGGCGGGTGGGTGGCCCGACGCACTGGCATCGGATCGGCGGGACGGCTTCGTGGTCTTGCCGGGCTGGCGCTCATCCTTCGTGGCGAGTCTCGATCAATCATCGCCGGGCTGGCCGGTGTCGCCGCCGCCTACGTGACGGCCAACCGTCGCGGCGCCCCGGCGGCGGCTTGAGCCAGTTTCTGTGTCGATTTGGTACGGAATTTCCGTACCAAATCGACACAGAACGGGGGGTCTGTGCGCTCCCTACTGGTAGGAGATCGCTCGCAGGATGTCGAGGCGGGAGGCTTTGCGGGCGGGGCCGATGGCTGCGATCACCCCGGCTAGGGCGGCCAATGCCACCCAAACCCCGAGCTGGCCGAAGGGGATGGCGAACGAAGCCAGACCGTCGTCCTCCAGGGAGCGGACGAGGGCAAAGCCCAGTCCGGTGCCCATCGCCACACCGAGCACGGCGCCGAAAACAGCCGTCACCGAGGCCTCGATGCGGACCATCGACCGCACCTGACGGCGGCTCATGCCCACCGCCCGCAGCAGCCCGATCTCCCGGGTGCGTTCCACGATCGATAGGGCCAGCGTGTTGGCGATGCCGAGCACGGCGATGATCAGGGCCAGCCCGAGTAGACCGCTGAACAGCGACACCAGCTGATCGATTTGGGCCTCTGCAGTCTCGA
>Ga0268386_10000284_pt1 | contig 30909 bp, 27 predicted proteins | sample RVTome_15_FD_200260 | JGI IMG/M metagenome (GOLD analysis project Ga0268386, IMG submission 200260) | Soil microbial communities from uranium-contaminated site in the Upper Colorado River Basin, Wyoming, United States - RVT150D86... ... | reverse complement strand
GCGCCGCGTGCTGTCGCGATCGATGCGCGCGAGGGGCGTGCCGGGGAAGCGCCGGCCGAGGGTTTCCTCGAGCCGCTCGGTGCCTTCGCCGACCGGCCGCAGCTCGGCCATGCAGACCGGGCACGCGCCGGGCACCGCCGCTTCGGCGCCGCAGTGGTGGCAGGCCAAATGCTGCGCCCGGCGGTGATAAACCAGGCGGGCGTCGCAGTGCGGGCAGCCCGCCACCCAGCCACATTGCGTGCAGAACAGCGCCGGGGCGTAGCCGCGGCGGTTCAGGAACAGCAGCACCTGCCCGCCGGTGCGCAGGCTGGCTTCCATCGCGGCGAGCAGCGGCCCGGAGAGCCCATCGCGCGCGGGGTGGCGGCGCAGATCCACGAGCCGCACGTCGGGGTGCCGCGCCACGCCCGCGCGGGCGGGCAGGCTCGACAGCCTGTAGCGCCCGCTCCCGGCGTTGTGAAGGCTCTCCAACGAGGGCGTCGCCGAGCCGAGCACGACCGGCACGCCCGCGAAATGCCCCCGCATCACCGCCACGTCGCGGCCCGAGTAACGGAAGCCCTCCTGCTGGCGCAGCGACGCGTCGTGTTCCTCGTCCACGACGATGAGGCCGGGCCGGGCGAGGGGCACGAAGGCGGCGGAGCGCGTGCCGATGACCACGGCGGCGCGCCCCGCGCGGGCCTCCGACCAGGCCGCCAGCCGCTCGCCGGCGGCGAGCCCGGAATGCAGCACGGCGACCGGTGCGGCGAGGCGCTCGCGAAAGCGCGCCACGAGCTGCGGCGTCAGCGCGATCTCCGGCACGAGGACGAGCACCTGCCGGCCGCGCGCCAGCGCTTCCCCCGCCGCGGCGAGGTAGACCTCGGTCTTGCCGCTGCCGGTCACGCCGAACAGGAGGTGGACGGCGAAGCGCTCGGCGCTCGCCGAGACCCGCGCCACCGCGTCCGCCTGGGCGGCGCTCAGCTCCGGCCCGCCGCCCGGCACCGCCCAGGCGGCTGCCGGCTCCGTCTCGACGGCGAGCAGGCCGCGCGCGGCCAGGCGCCGGGCCACGGCACGCCAGCCGGGCGGCAGCGCCGGGTCATCCGTGCGCCGCGCGCCGCCGGCGAGCAGCTCCAGCAGCGCGGCCTGGCGCGGCGCGCGCCGGGCGAGCGCCTCCGGCGGCGGGCCCATGCCGACCAGCCGGGCCGGCGGCTCGGGCAAGGCCGCCCCCTGTCGCAGCGGGCCGGGCAGCGCCGCGGCCACGACCTCACCGGGCGGGTGGTGGTAGTAGCGCGCCGCCCAGGCCAGCAGCGCGAGGAGGCCGGCATCGAGCAGCGGGGCGTCGTCCAGTACCTCGACGACCGGCTTCAGCCGCTCGGCGGGCAGTTCGGAGGACGGCGCGGTCTCGGCCACCAGGCCGACGACCCGGCGCCGCCCGAACGGCACGCGCACGCGCGCGCCGGGAGCGGGCGGGTCGCCCCCGGCGGGCGGGAGGTAGTCGAACAGGCGGTCGAGGGGGGCGTCCACGGCGACCCGCAGGATGGTCACCGGCGCCGGCCTCGGGTTTGTCCACAAAAACTGTGGATAAGTCTGTGGAAGAACTGTAGTGAGTCGGGGAGTCGCCAGTACAGGAGGGGGCCGTACTCAGTTTGGTCAAAAATCAGCCATCCGGAAGAAGCCAATGAATTCATCAACTTGAGCCGGCTTGTTCCAAAAGCTTCTGCGGCGACCCCCGGCGGACCCGATGATTGCCGGCACTTGTGAATAACTGGACCGGGTTCAGACGGATTTCACCGCCTGGATCAGCTCGCTGACCGCCGCCTGGCCGTCGCCATAAAGCATGCGGGTGTTGTCGAGATAGAAGAGCCGGTTCTCGATGCCGGAGAAGCCCTTGCCCCGGCCGCGCTTGATGACGATGACGTTCTTGGCGCGGTCGGCGTTCAGGATCGGCATGCCGTAGATGGGGCTCGACTTGTCGGTCCGGGCGACCGGGTTCACGACGTCGTTGGCGCCGATCACCAGCGCCACGTCCGTGTTGTCGAACTCGGCGTTGATTTCCTCCAGGTCGGCGATCAGGTCGTAGGGCACCCCGGCCTCCGCCAGCAGCACGTTCATGTGCCCGGGCATGCGGCCGGCCACCGGATGGATGGCAAAGCGCACATTGACGCCGTTCGCCTGCAGGAGCTGGGTGAGCTCCCAGACCTTGTGCTGCGCCTGGGCGACGGCCATGCCGTAGCCGGGGATGATGATCACCCGGCTCGAGAACGCCATCATGACGCCGGCGTCGGAGGCCTCGATCGGCTTCAGCGTCCCTGCGGTCTCGCCCGAGTCCACCGCGACGTCGCCGAAGGCCGAGAACAGCACGTTGCCGAGCGAACGGTTCATGGCCTTCGCCATGAGCTGGGTGAGCAGCGTGCCGGACGCGCCCACCACGGTCCCGGCGATGATCATGGCCGCGTTGTTGAGCACGAAGCCCTCGAAGGCCACGGCCAGCCCGGTCAGGGCGTTGTACAGGGAGATGACCACCGGCATGTCCGCGCCGCCGATCGGCGCGGTGATGAGCAGCCCGGCCGCCAGTGCCAGCATGAAGAACAGCGCCGCCATCGCGGTGTGGCCCGGGTAGTCGCCCATCAGGAACATCCCGGTGACGAATGCGATCAGCAGCACCGCCGCGTTGACCTGGTTCTGCGACTTGAAGCGGATCGGCTTCGTCATCCAGCCCTGCAGCTTGGCGAAGGCCACCAGGCTGCCGGAGAAGGACACCGAGCCGATGAGCCCGCCCAGCACCGCCAGGAAGCTGACCGTGAGCGGGTGGTCACCGCCCCTCAGCAGCTCCACCGCGGCGATGGCGCCCGCCGCGCCGCCGCCCATGCCGTTGTACAGGGCAATCATCTGCGGCATGTCCGTCATGGCGACGCGCTTGCCCGTCCACCAGGCGACGCCGCCGCCGATGGCGATGCCGACGACGATCAGCAGCGTGTTCGTCCACGACAGCCCCGGCCATAGGAACGTCACGACAGTGGCGAGCACCATGCCCCAGCCGGCCCAGACGATGCCGCCGCGCGCGGTCTTCGGCGAGCTCATCCGCTTGAGCCCGATGATGAACAGGAACGCGGCGATGAAATACGAGGCGTCGATCAGCAAGCGCGAGGCGCTCATCAGCGGCGCTCCCTGCTGGACTTGAACATCTCGAGCATGCGCTCCGTGACGACGTAGCCGCCGACGGCATTGCCGGCTGCCAGCGCCACGCCGAGGAACCCGATGAACCGCTCCGCCCCGGTGTCGGCGTGGCCGAGCGCCACCATGGCGCCGACGAGCACGATGCCGTGCACGAAGTTCGAGCCCGACATCAGCGGCGTGTGCAGGATCACCGGCACGCGGCCGATGATCTCGTAGCCCGTGAACGCCGCGAGCATGAAGATATAGAGAGCGATGAAGCCGTCGATCATGCGGTCTGTCCTCTGCGGCCGCCCTCGACGCGCTGCCGCGTCGGCTCGTGGCGGATGACGCCGTCGTGGGTGAGCACGCTGCCCGCGAACACCTCGTCGTCCCAGTCGATCGCGAGCCGGCCCTCGCTCACGGCCGGCGACAGGAAAGCGTACAGGTTGCGCGAGTACATCTCGCTGGCGTGCCGGCCGAGCTCGGCGGGCAGGTTCACCGGGCCTGCGATCTTGACGCCGCCGGACTCGACGACCTCGCCGGCGCGCGTCAGGGCGCAGTTTCCGCCCGACTCGGCGGCGAGATCCACGATGACCGAGCCGGGCTGCATGCGCCCGACGGTATCGGCCTCGATGATGCGCGGCGCGGTGCGACCGGGCACCGAGGCGGTGGTGATGACGGCGTCCGCCGCAGCGACATGCTCCGCCAGCACGGCCGCCTGTTGCGCCCGCTCCTCGTCGGTCAGCTCGCGGGCGTAGCCGCCGGCGCCCTCGGCGCTGATCCCCGTGTCCACGAACTTCGCGCCCAACGAGCGCACCTGCTCCTGCGTCGCGGAGCGCACGTCGTAGGCCTCGACGATGGCGCCCAGGCGCTTCGCCGTGGCGATGGCCTGCAGTCCGGCCACTCCGGCGCCGATCACCAGCACTTTCGCCGGGCGAATGGTGCCCGCGGCGGTGGTCAGCATGGGCATGAACTTGTCAAGGTGGGTCGCCGCGATGAGCACCGCGCGATAGCCGGCAGCGGCGGCCTGCGACGACAGGGCGTCCATCGACTGCGCCCGCGAGATGCGCGGCACCAGCTCCATCGAGAAGCTCGTGATCCGGCGGTCGCGCAGCAGCGTGACCAGCTCGTCGGAGCGATGCGGCGCGAGCAATCCGATCAGCACCGCGCCCTCGCGCAGTCCCGCCGCCACGTCCAGCGGCGGCGGATTGACCGTCAGGAGCACCTCGCTGCGCCCGACGAGATCCTCGCGCCCGAGAAACTCGACGCCCTCGAAGCGGCTGTCGGGAATGCGGGCGGCCTCGGCCAGTCCCTTCTCGGCGCAGAGCGTGGCGCCCAGCGCCGCCAGGCGCTTCGCGACTTCCGGCACGAGCGGGGTGCGGGTTTCTCCTGCGGCGGTTTCCCGCAGGGCGCCGATGACCAGGGACATGCGCCTCCTCCGTCGGACCCGGTGGCGGTCCTCTTGTTAGGCGCGGAAGTTTACAGGAACGGCAGGATTTGCCCTATGTATTTGCCCTTATCCATTTGATTTTCTCCGAGCCTTCTGGAATAACTCGGCCAGCGGCGGTGCCGCGTAAGGAAGCTGGCGACGCGATGGGCATTTCCCTCAGCCAACAGATCCTGCGCACCGACGTCGCCGGCATGCCCCTCGAATGGGTGGATTACCGGTGCGCGGTGCGGCTCTACCACACGGAAGAGGTGGCCTACGAGTGCGGGCGGCCGTTGTTCCGCCTGCGTGGCGGCTACAACGCCGTCACCGGGCTGCGCACGGTGCTGCAGGTTTCCAGCATCATCGCCACGCAGGGACAGGGCGGCGGCTATCCCGCGCGCGAGCGCTATACGCCGCCGCTGAACAACCACACCCTGTTCCGCCGCGACGCCAACCTGTGCCTGTATTGCGGGGAGCGATTCCTGGTCGTGGACCTGTCCCGCGATCACGTCACGCCGCTGTCCCGCGGTGGCCGGGACGCCTGGAAGAACGTGGTCACGGCCTGCCGGCGCTGCAACAACCACAAGGCAGGCCGGACGCCGGAAGAGGCCGGCATGCAGCTGCTCGCCGTGCCCTTCCAGCCGACCTATGCCGAATACATTTACCTGAAGGGCCGGCGCGTGCTCGCCGACCAGATGGAGTACCTGCTCGCCCATTTTCCGCGCACGAGCCCGCTGCACGCGCGGCTGTCCGGCGCCCGCGCCGCCTGAGTCGCCGTGCGCCCGACCGTGCTGGTCGACGCCAGCGTGTACGTGTTCCGCGGCTGGTTCTCCATCAAGCCCACCCTGAAGGACCCCGCCGGACGTCCGGTGAACGCCGTGTTCGGGTTCGGCCAGTGGCTGGGCCGGATGCTGACGGAACTGGCGCCGGAGCGCGCCGCGGTGGCGTTCGACGAAAGCCTGACGAGCTCGTTCCGCAACGATTACTTCCCGTCCTACAAGGCCAACCGCGAGGACGCGCCACCGGAGCTGAAGGTCCAGTTCCCGCTCTGCCGCCGGCTCGCGGAGGCCGCGGGCCTCGCCTGCCTGTCCAGCCCGGCGTACGAGGCCGACGACCTGCTCGCCACGCTGGCGGTGCGGGAGCGCGCCGCCGGAAGGAACCTGCTCGTGCTGTCGCGCGACAAGGATCTGGCGCAGCTGCTTCGGCCGGGCGACGAGTACCACGATTACCCGTCGGGACTGCGCGTGAGCTACGAACAGGTGCCCGGCGTGTTCGGTGCGCCGGCGCCGCTCATCCCCGACTACCTCGGGCTGGTGGGAGACAAGGTGGACAACATTCCGGGCGTCCCCGGAATCGGTCCGAAGACCGCCGCGCTGCTGCTGGCGCGCTGGCCGGGCCTGGAGGCGCTCTACGCCGACCTGGAGGGCGTGGCGGCGCTCGCCGTGCGGGGCGCGCCGCTGCTCGCGGCGCGGCTGGGCGAGCACCGCGAGCTGGCGTTCCTGTCGCGCCGCCTGGCGACGGTCGAGGATGCCGTACCGCTGGATCCGCCGCCGGAGCTGGCGCGGGGGCCGCCGGACGCGGGCGCCCTCGCCGGGCTGGCCGAGGAGCTGGGTTTCAGCGCGCGCTGGCGCGCGCCCTTCGCTGCGCCCGCCCCGGCGTGAGCGGCCTGGAGCGCGTCGCGGCCGCCCTCGAGGCGGCCGCGGGACTGAAGACCGACCCGCGCAGCGCGCGGCCGGTGTCGGGCGGCTGCATCCACCGGGCCTGGCGGCTCGAGGGCGACGGCGGCGCGGCGTTCGTGAAGACGGCGGGCACGGCCGACGCCTGGCTGTTCGAGGCGGAGGCCGACGGGCTCGCCGCGCTGGCCGCCGCCGGCTGCCTGCGCGTGCCGGCGGTGCTCGGTTGCGGCACGGCGGGCGACAGCGCCTGGCTGGCCCTGGAATGGCTGGAGCTCGGCGGCGGGGGCGGCGGCGCCGGGCACGCGCTGGGCGAGGCGCTGGCGCGCCAGCACCTGGCGCCCTGGCCGCGCTTCGGCTGGCGGCGCGACAACGCCATCGGCCGGTCGCCGCAACCCAATCCGGAAAGCGCCGACTGGGCGGATTTCTTCGCCGCGCAGCGGCTCGGTTTCCAGCTCGACCTGGGCGAGGCCCATGGGCTCCCGGCGCGGCTGCTCGATGCCGGCCGCCGGCTGCAGGCGGCGGTCCCCGCGCTGCTCGCGGACCGGGCCTGCCGGCCCGCGCTCCTGCACGGCGACCTGTGGGGCGGCAACTGGGCCACGAGTGGCGGCCGGCCGGTGGTGTTCGATCCGGCGGTGTACTGCGGCGATCCCGAGGCGGATCTCGCCATGACGCGGCTGTTCGGCGGTTTCGGCGCCGGGTTCTATGCCGCCTACGACGCGGTACTGCCGCCCGCCCCCGGCGCCGCGACGCGCAACCGGCTGTACCAGCTTTACCACGTGCTGAACCACGCCAGCCTGTTCGGCGGCGGCTACGCCGCACAGGCGGAGCGGATGATCGGCGCGCTGCTGGCGGAGCTGTAGCCCGCGCGGGCAAGCCCGGGCTAGCCTGGTCCCAGCCGGACGCGGATGCCGTCGGGGGCGTGCAGCAGCAGGCTGCCGGCCGGGTCCGGCCGCGCGTCCAGGCCGCGGGCGGCGAGCGCCGCCGCCGCCGCGTTTGCATCGGGGCAGCGGAAAAGGAGCGTTGGCCCCTCGCTGGCAGCGCCCGGCGCCAGCGTGATGCCGCCGGCGACGATGCGCTGCGGGCGAGTGTCGCGATCCACCACCAGGCCGAGTCTTTCCCAGAACCCGATCGTCGCCGCCAGGTCCGCCGCCGGCCAGGCGTAGGCGACGAAATGGCCGAACAGCCCGCCCGGCGGCCCGTCCTGCCAGGGCGGCGAGTAGGTGCGCGCCTCGAGCAGCGTCACGACCTGGCCTGCGGGATCGCGGAAACCGGCCTCGTTGAACTGCTCGGCGCCGGTCTTCTCGAAGTCGAACGCGACGCCGAGGGCCTTCAGCGCCGGCACGCTTTCCGCCACCGCCGGCTTCACGAAGGTGAGCGAGGGCGAATCGAACTCGTAGTCGTGCAGCCCGATGACGAGGCGTCCGTCCGTGAGGACGGCGTAGCGGTGGGTCCAGGCATCCCCGACGGCGGCGTGCCTCAGCCCCGCGCGCTGCCAGAAATCCGCCGAGGCCGCGATGTCGCGCGCCCGCACGCTGATCTCGAGGAACTGGCCGATCAACCCGCGGCCTCCGGCCACCCCCGGGCATGCCGCTGCACGAGTCCCGCCAGGAAGTCGATGTGATCCGCGCGCTCGTTCAGCGCGGGCACGTAGGCGAGCGTGCTGCCGCCCGCCTCGTGGAAGAACTCCGCGTTCTGCTGCGCGATCTCCTCCAGCGTCTCGAGGCAGTCGGCGGAGAAGCCGGGACAGACGACATCCAGCCGCCGCACGCCCCGGCCGGCGAGCTCACGCACGCGCTCGTCCGTGTAGGGCCGCAGCCATTCCTGTCGTCCCAGCCGCGACTGGAAGCTGAGCGACCAGCCCCCGTCGGCGAGCCCGAGCGCCTCGGCGAGCAGCCGCGCCGTGTGCCGGCACTGCAGCGGGTAGGGATCGCCGGCGTCGGCCGTCGCCTGCGGCAGCCCGTGGAAGCTCATCAGGAGGTGCTCGCCCTGGCCATAGGCGGCGCGATACTCGCGCACGCTGGCGGCCAGCGCGGCGATGTAGCGCGGGTCGTCCGCGTAGCTGGTGACCAGCCGCAGCTCGGGCACCCAGCGCCAGCGCTCGAGCACGGCGGCGACGGCATCGAAGGTCGAGCCACTGGTGGCAGACGCGTACTGCGGATAAAGCGGCAGCACGAGGAGGCGGCGGACGTTGGCGGTCCGCAGGCGTTCCAGCGCGCTCGCGATAGACGGCCGGCCGTAGCGCATGCCGAGCGCCAGCTCGACGGGGCCGGGGAGGGCGGCCGCCAGCCGCTTGCGCAGCGCCACGACCTGGCGTTGCGAAATCGCCAGCAGCGGCGAACCCTCGGCCGTCCACACCTTGCGGTAGGCGGCGGCGGAGCGGCTCGGGCGGGTCGGCAGGATGAAGCCGTACAGGATCAGCCACCACAGCGGCCGCGGCAGCTCCACCACACGGGGATCCCACAGGAATTCGGCGAGGTAGCGCCGCACCGCCCCGGTCTCGGGCGCGTCCGGCGTGCCCAGGTTCACGACGAGCACGCCGAGTCGCTCTGGCGCGCCGGGCGCCGGCGCCTCGCCTCCCCGGTATCGGCCCATGGCTGCCCTCCCTTGCCGAGGCTCGCTATCCTACGGGCAGGCAGCGCCGAGGACGAGTCTCCTGGAACCCCAAGTCACAACGCGGCGGCGGCTGATCCGCGACATCCTGCTCCTGCAGGTCAAGCTGTTTGCCGACGCCGGACGCGACCTGCTGCTCGCGCCGGTGGCGCTGGGCGCCGGCCTCATCGACCTGTTCCGCCCCGGCGCGGGGCTGTTCCCCGAGGTGTTGCGGATCGGCCGGGTCACCGACCGCTGGATCAACCTGTTCGGCCACTCCGCGCCGGCCGGCGCGGACGAGCCGGGGCTCGATCAGCTCGCACGGCGCGTCGAAGGGCGGATCGCCGAGCACTACCGGCAGCGGAACCGCAAGACGTGAAGCGCCCGGCGGTCGCGCTGGCACTGGGGCTCTGGGTTGCGGCCGCGTGGGCGTACGCCATCGATCTCGAATTCGACGACCACGGCCTGGATGTGCAGGCGAGCGCGCAGCAGATCGACGACACCGCCATCGTCAGCATCACCAACGGCGAGCCATTCGCCGTGCTGTGCGAGGCGACCTTCCGCAACGGGCCCGAGGTCGGCCGCGGCCGCCGCGCGCGGATCGATGCGGGAGAGACGCTGCCGCTGAAGTGGACTCCCCAGCGCAGCGTGGTGCGCCTGCGCATCGAGCTGTGGTGCGAGTCCGACCTGCGCTAGCGCCGTTCGACGTCGCGCCCGCTGACGAGGTCCTCGATCGTCGGCGGCTTGTGCCCGGGGCCCATCTGGCCCGACTTCAGGCGGCCGATATAGTCGTGATACGCCTTCATCGCCTGGCGCGAGAACAGCCAGATGATCGGCACGTTCGCGAACAGCATGACGCCCGTGCCGATGCCGGTGAGGTTGTCCAGCTCGCGGTCGGTCTCGATGAAGCCGGCCGTGGCCAGGATGATGAGCCCGCAGTAGACGAGCTTGTACGGCATCACTGAGCGGTCGCCCGCGAGATAGACCATGCCCTGCTCGCCGTAGTAGCTCCACGAGATCATGGTGGAGACGGCGAACAGCCATGCCGCGAGCGTCACGAGCCACTTGCCGAGGCCCGGCGCCGCCGAGTCGAAGGCGCGCGCGGTGAGCGTGGCCCCCTGGTGATCCAGGAACAGGGCGCTGGAGGGCAGGCTCGGCTCCACGTCGCTGCGGAAGTTGCGCCAGTCGATGACCGGCCGACCGCGCGCGGCGTGGCTCACGACCCCGAAGAGCTTGTGCAGGTTGTTGCCCGTGGCGGGGTTCGGGTGCGCGCGGATGATCATGAACACGCCCTGCCCGTCCTGGTATTGCTCGTATTCGCTGTCGAGCACCGGGGCGGGCACGCTCTCCAGGCTCCACACGCCCGGGGCCACCTGCTCGATCGCCGGCGGCACGCCCCACGCCGCGTCGGGCGCGCGGTTCCACACCCCGGAGGACAGGATGACGAGCGCCGTGAACGTGCACACGACCAGCGTGTCGATGAAGGGTTCGAGCCCCGCCACGACCGCCTCGCGCACCGGCTCGTTCGTCTTCGCCGCGGAGTGCGCGATGGGGGAGGAGCCCTGGCCCGCCTCGTTGGAGAACAGCGCGCGTTTCATCCCGAACAGGAACGCATAGCCCAGCGTGCCGCCGAGAAATGCGCCGCCCGCCTCCGTCGGTCCGAAGGCCGCGCGGAAGATCGTGCCGAACATGCCCGGAATGGCATCCGCATTCACGATCAGCACGTACATGCCCGCGAGGATGTACATGGCCACCATGAAGGGCACGAGCCGCCCGGCGACCGCGCCGATCCGCTTGATGCCACCGATGATGACCACGCCCACCACCAGCGCGAGAATGATGCCGGTCGCGATGCCGGGCACACCGAAGTAGCTGTGGGTGATCTCCGCGACGTTCCATGCCTGGAACATGTTGCCGCCCGTGGCGGTGGAAACGAGCAGCGTCAGGCAGAACACGCCGCCGATGAGCTTGCCCACGATGGCCAGGCGCGGGTTCATGAGCGCCAGGCCCTTGCTGACGACCCACATCGGCCCGCCATGCGGATTGTCCGGGTCGTCGGTGTTCCGGTACAGCATGGACAGGGTCACTTCCGTCAGCTTGATGGCCATGCCGACGAAACCGACGACCCACATCCAGAACACCGCGCCGGGGCCGCCGAGCGAGATGGCCAGCGCCACGCCGCCGATGTTTCCCAGCCCGACGGTCGCGGACAGCGCCGCGGAGAGCGCCTGGAAATGATTGATCGCGCCGGGATCGCCGGCCTCGTCGTAGACGCCCCGGATGACGTGGACGCCGTGCGTCAGCGCGCGGTACTGGCAGAAGCGTGTCCACAGCGTGAGCACGACACCGGTGAAAAGCAGGAATACCAGCACGGCGTTGTGCCAGAGCACCCCATTCAGGGTCGCCATGAAGGCGTTGAGCTTATCCATCCGGGACGCATCATGTAGGCCGCTGCGCAACGTGACAAGCGCGCGTAGAATTCGCCGCCCCTGTGGAGAGCCTGCCGTGTCCCGCTCCGAACCCATTGCCATACTGCGGCTGGCGGGGCCGCTGGTTGCGAACAACCTCGCGCTCGCGGGGATGAATTTCGCCGACACCGTGATGGCCGGGCGCCTGAGCACGTCGGACCTCGCGGCCGTCGCCGTCGGTGGCAGCGTGTGGATGGCGGTGTTCCTGCTCGGCCTCGGCACGCTCATGGCCGTCAGCCCGCTGGTCGCCCACGCGTACGGCGCGGGGCGCTGGGCCGACGCGGGTGCGTGCCTGCGCCAGGCGCTGTGGCTGAGTCTCGCGCTCGCCGCCCTCTGCTTCGTGCTGGTGCGCTCGGCGGAGCCGCTGCTGCTCCGGATCGGGATCGATGCGGCCATCGTGCCGCTGACGGGCGGCTACCTCGACGCCATCGCGTTCGGCCTGCCGGGCGTATTTGCGTTTCTCGCGCTGCGCTTCATGACCGAAGGCGTGGGATGGACGCGGCCGATCATGTACGCCGCGGCAGTCGGGCTCGTGGCGAACGTGTTCGGCAACTGGGTGCTGATGTACGGCAACCTCGGATTCCCGCCGCTGGGCGCCGTGGGCTGCGGCGCCGCCAGCGCGATTGCGATGTGGATGATGCTGGCGACGATGGCGCTGTACGTCGCGCGCAGCCGGCGCTACCTGCGCTTCGAGCTATGGCAGCGGTTCGACCCGCCGCGCTGGTCGCTGCAGCGGGAGATCCTGGGACTCGGCATTCCCATCGCCGCCAGCGTGGAGGCGGAGGCGGGCCTGTTTGCCGCCGTGGCGCTGCTGATGGGCACTCTCGGCGCCGTGCAGGTGGCGGCGCACCAGATCGCCATCAACTATGCGGCCACCATGTTCATGGTGCCGCTGGCATTCCACTCGGCGACCACGATCCGCGTCGGCCAGGCGCTCGGCCGCGGCGAGCCCGCGGCGGCGCGGCTGTCGGGCCTGACCGGCATCGCCCTGTGCGGTGGCTTCATGGCGCTCTCCGCGCTTGCGCTGCTGTTCCTGCGCGGCCACATCGCACGCTTCTACACCAGCGACGCGGCGGTGCTGCCGACGGCGACCGCGCTGCTCGGCATGGCGATGGTCTTCCAGGTGTCGGATGGCTTGCAGGTCGGCGCAGCCGGCGCGCTGCGCGGCTTCAAGGACACCCGCGCGCCGCTGCTCATCAACGTGGCCAGCTTCTGGCTGCTGGCCTTTCCAATGGCCTGGTATGCCGGCATCCGGGAGCGCATGGGGCCGGTGGCCGTGTGGGTGGCGCTCATCGTCGGCCTGACGGTGGCGGCCGTCCTGCTGAACGCTCGCTTCGTCGTGCTGTCGCGTCGCCGGGTCGCGGCCGCGTCGCTATAGTAGGCGCCTTTCGCCCCCGGAGACCCGGCATGAAACGAGCCGTCCTGCCCGTCCTCGTCCTGATCTGCGCCTGCGCCTGCGCGGCGCAGGCCCGGGCCGCGCCGCAAGAGGGCGCGCCTGCCCTGGACGAGATTTTCGCCGAGTACTGGCAGGAACTGCTGGAGCACAACCCGCTGTTCGCCACCTACCTCGGCGATCACCGCTACGACGACCGCTATCCGGTGGACATCGCGCCGGCCTACATCGCCGCCTCGAAGGCACTTGCCGAGCGCTACCTCGCGCGCGTGGAGGCGGTGAACCCCGCCGGGCTCGACGAGCAGGACCGCCTGTCGCGCGAGATCTTCCTCGATGACCGGCGCCGCGAGCTGGAGGGCTACCGGTTCCCCGACGAGCTGTTGCCCGTCAGCCAGTTCTACAGCGCGCCGAACGGCTTCGCGCAGCTCGGCTCCGGCACCGGACCACATCCCTTCGAAACGACGCAGGACTACGAGAACTTCCTCTCCCGCATCGACGGCTTCGTCGCCTGGGTGGACCAGGCGATCTTCAACCTGAAGAAGGGCATGAAGGCCGGCGTCGTGCAGCCGAAGATCCTCATGGAGCGCACGGTTCCGCAACTTGCCTCGCAGATCGTGGCGAAGCCCGAGGACAGCATGTTCTACCGGCCCGTGGCGAACTTCCCGGACGGCGTTCCCGCGGCCGACCGCGAGCGCCTGCGGGAGCGCTACGTCGCCGCGATCCGGAACCAGCTCGTCCCCGCCTACACGAAGCTGCGCGACTTCGTGCGCGACCAATATCTTCCCGCGTGCCGCGACACCGTTGGCCTGTATGCGCTGCCCAACGGCGAGGCGTGGTACGACTACCTCGTGCGGCGCCACACGACCACCGAGCTCAGGCCGGACGAAATCCACCAGATCGGGCTGGACGAGGTGGCGCGCATCCACGAGCAGATGCACGAGGTGATGGAGCAGGTGGATTTCGAGGGGGACCTGGACGCCTTCTTCGAGTTCCTGAACAGCGATCAGCGCTTCTATTTCGACACGCGGGAGGAGCTGCTGGCCGGCTACGAGGCGCTGCGCGAGCGCGCCGACAGGGGCGCCCGCAAACTGTTCCGCCGCATTCCGAAGGCCGGCTTCGAGATCCGCGCCGTCGAGCCCTTCCGCGAGAAGTCCGCCTCCGGCGGCTCGTATCGCGGGCCGTCCGCCGACGGCAAGCGCCCCGGCGTGTTCTACGTCAACGCCTACGACCTGTCGGCGCGGCCGAGCTGGGCCATGGAGTCGCTGTATCTGCACGAGGCCGTGCCCGGGCACCACTTCCAGGCCGCCCTGTCGCTGGAGCTGACCGACCTGCCGGAATTCCGCCGCTACGGGAGCTACACGGCCTTCGGCGAGGGCTGGGGGCTGTATGCGGAGAGCCTCGGCCCGGCGATGGGCTTCTACGAGGACCCCTATCAGTACTTCGGCATGCTGAATGCCGAGCTGTGGCGTGCGATCCGGCTCGTCGTGGATACCGGCATCCATGCGAAGGGCTGGAGCCGCCAGCAGGTGCTCGACTACATGTACGCCAATTCCGCCACCAAGGAAGCGAGGGCGGTATCCGAGGCCGAGCGCTACATGGCGATCCCCGGGCAGGCGCTGTCCTACAAGATTGGCCAGCTGAAGATCAGCGAGCTCAGGCGGCGCGCCGAGCGCGAACTCGGCGAGAATTTCGACCTGCAGGCCTTCCACGCCCAGGTGCTCGAGAACGGCGAGCTCCCGCTGCAGGTGCTGGACGACAGCGTCGAGCGCTGGATCGAAGCGGAGCGGCGGCGCGTCGCGGGTGCCGCGCGATGAGCCCGCGCGCGGGGATCGCTGCGCTCGCGGCAGGCGCGCTGCTGCTGCTGACGGCCTGCGGCCAGGCGGAGACGCCCCGCGCCGAGACGTCCACGGCCCTGCCCGGTACTGCGGCCGCCGCCGCCGGGCAGCCGGGCGAGCGCCTGTTCCGCCTCGCCGAGGACTACTTCGAGGAAGCCCTGGCGCTGAACCCGTTGCGCGCCACCTTCCTGGGCGACGAGCGCTATAACGACCGCCTCGCGATCGACATCGCGGCGTTGCATCGCGAGCGCGTGCGCGAGATGGAGTCCCGCTATCTCGCCGCGGCGCTGGAAATCGATCCCGAGGCGCTCGCCGAGCAGGACCGCCTGACCTGGGAGGTGTTCACCGCCGAGCGCCGCCAGACGCTGGAGGCGTTCGAGTTTCCCTTTCACCTGCTGCCGGTCAACCAGATGGGCGGGGTGCCGCAGGTCGTGGCGATGCTGGGCTCCGGCGAAAGCGCGCAGCCCTTCGAGGACGTTGCGGACTACGAGAACTTTCTGTCGCGCATGGACGACTTCGCCCGCTGGGTCGACCAGGCGATCGAGAACATGCGCGAGGGCATGCAGCGCGACGTCGTGCAGCCGCGCGTGATCGTCGACAAGATGGTTCCGCAGCTCGACGAGCTGGCCGCGGGACCGCCGGAGGACACGCTGTTCTGGGCGCCGGTGCGCGAATTCCCCGCCGGCGTGGACGAGCCTGCGCGCGAGCGGCTCACGGGGGCCTGGCGTGCAGCGCTGAACGACACGTTGCTGCCGGCGTATGCGCGGCTGCGGGACTTCGTCCGCGACGAGTATCGGCCCGCCAGCCGCGCCTCGGTCGGCTGGACGGCGCTGCCCGGGGGGGACGCCTGGTACGCGTACCAGGTGCGCACGCAGACCACCACTACGCTGACGCCCGACGAGATCCATCGCCTGGGGCTGACGGAGGTGTCGCGCATTCGCGCCGAGATGGACCGCGTGCGCCGCGAGGTCGGTTTCGAGGGCGACCTGCAGGCTTTCTTCGCGCACCTGAAGACCGATCCGCAGTTTTTCTTCGACAGCCCGGCCGCAGTGCTCGAGGCCTATCGCGAGCTGAAGGCGCGCATCGACGGCGAGCTGCCGCGGCTGTTCTCCGATTTCCCGAAGGCCGACTACGAGATCCGCCCCGTCGAGGCGTTCCGCGCCGAATCGGCGGCCGGCGCCTCCTATCAGGAGCCGTCCGTGGACGGCTCGCGCCCCGGCATCTTCTACGTGAACACCTTCAACCTGAAGGCGCAGCCGCGCTACGGCACCGAGACGCTGTCGCTGCACGAGGCCTCGCCCGGGCACCACTTCCAGATCTCCATTCAGCAGGAGCTGACCGACCTGCCGAGCGTCCGGAGGTTCGGCGGCGAAACCGCGTACGTAGAGGGCTGGGCGCTGTACGCCGAATCGCTCGGCCCGGCGCTCGGGATGTTCAAGGACCCGTACCAGGATTATGGCCGCCTGAACGACGAGCAGCTTCGAGCGATGCGGCTCGTGGTGGACACGGGCCTGCATTCGAAGGGGTGGACGCGCGAGCGCGCCATCCAGTACATGCTCGACAATTCCTCGCTGGCCGAGACGGACGTGGTTGCCGAGGTCGAGCGCTACATCGCCTGGCCCGGGCAGGCGCTGGCCTACAAGATCGGCCAGCTCACGATCGCGCGGCTGCGACGCGACGCGGAGACCGCGCTCGGCGAGCGCTTCGACCTGAAGGCCTGGCACAGCATGATCCTGCGGGGCGGCGCCTTGCCGATGAGCGTCCTGAGCGCCCGCAACGAGCGCTGGATCGCCGCCCAGAAGGCAAGCGGCACGCAGGGCACCTGACCGGCGACGGCCATGCACGGACGATCGCGCGCCTCGGCCAGCCACGGGGCGCACGGTGCGGCGTCGCCTGCCGCAGTAAATCGACGAGAAAGGAGGATGTAGAAATGACCCGGCCCAGGACAACGCGAAAGCTGCAGTCCGCGCTGTCGTCGCTGGTCCTGATCGTCGCTGCTGCCGGTTCGTCCGGCGACGCGCTCGCCGGAGACGGCGTGCAGCAGGACGTCGTGCACCAGTTGCGGACCTATCAGATATTCGACGCCACCCGGCAACGATTTCACGATCGCTTCCGCGACCACGCCATGCGGATCATGGCGCGCTACGACTTCAACATCGTCGCGACCTGGGAAACGCGGTCAGACGACCGTATCGAGTTCGTCTACCTGCTCGAGTGGCCCGACGAGGCGACGATGCGGGACCGCTGGACGCGATTCATGGCCGACCGGGAATGGGTTGATATCAAGCAGCGGACCCGCATCCACGGGCCGATGGTGGGCGAGATCCGTGACCAGACTCTCTTGCTGACGGCGTACTCGCCAAACAGGGCATTGGCTGGTGCAGGGGTGGCGGAGGTTCGGCCTTGAACGCGATCAATCTCGAGGAGAAGCTCGCCAGCTTCGCCGCGCACTGGCAGCCGCGCACGGTGGGCCGGTTCAATGGCAACGACATCATGGTCGTCAAGGTGCAGGGGGAGTTCGTCTGGCACGCGCACGAGGACACGGATGATTTCTTTCTCGTGCTGAAGGGCCGGCTCACCATCCGGATGCGTGATCGAAGCGTCAGCCTCGGCCCCGGCGAGCTGTTCGTCGTGCCGCGCGGCGTCGAGCACTGCCCGGTTGCGGAGGAAGAGGCGCACGTCCTGCTCATCGAGCCGACCGGCACGCCGAATACGGGCGATCCGGCGACGGCGGCGCAGCGCCGCGTCATCTAGAGTTTCGGCTCAGTCTCCTGCAGCGCCCTGGCCCGAGGCGTCAGCGTCCATGAATTCCCTCCTGAAGCAGGCAGCCGAGCTGTACCGCGCAGGCCGCCGGGCGGAAGCGCGCGCCTGCCTGCGGGACGTCGCGGAGGCGGCGCGCGAGGACCCGGCGCCGCTCAAGGAAATTGCGAACCTGGCCGCCTCGCAGGGCGACTGGGCCGCCTGTCGCGAGTACGTCGAGCGGCTGGTCGTGATGCTGCCGGACGATGCGCCCGGCCTGCAGACGCTGCTGGGCAACGTCTGCTACCAGGCCGGGGATCTCGATGCAGCCGGGGAGGCTCACCGGGCCGCGCTCGCGCGCGACGCGACGCGTCCCGAGGCGCTCGCCGGCCTGGCCACGATCGAGCTCGACCACGGCCGGCCGGATGCCGCCGAGGAACTGCTGCTGCGCGCGCTCGATGCCGCGCCGGGCAATGCCACGGCGATGATCGGCCTCGCGGCCGTTCACGCCGCACGCGGCGAGCCGCTGCGCGCCGTGCAACTCCTTCAGCCGCTCGCTGACGGCGGCCTCCTGTCCGCCGGGCTGGTCCGGATCCACGCCGGCGCCTGCCGGCAACTGGGCGAGTACGAGCAGGGCATCGGCGTCGTGCGACAGTTCCTGCAGCCGGCCCGACCGCCGGGCGAGCGGGCGGACGCGCTGTTCGCGCTGGCCGGGCTGTATGAGGCGGCGGGGCGGACCGAAGAGGCGTTCACGGCCGCCGCCGAAGCCAACCGGGTCTCGCGCGCGCCGTTCGATCCGGAGGCGCTGCGGGAGCAGGTGGACCGTATCATCCGGGCCCTGCCACGGGCGCACGCGCGGTCCCGCGCCTACGCGCCGTCGAGGGCGCCGCTGGTGTTCATCGCCGGCATGCCGCGTTCGGGCACGCGGAGGGTCGAGCAGATGCTCGCGCAGCATCCGGCGGTGCTGGCGACCGGTGCGCACGGCCGCCTGGAAAGCATGGCGCGCCGCCTGGAGGCGGAAACGAGCTGGCCGTGGGAGCGGGCCTTCCGGGCCTGCAGCATGGCCTCGTTCGAGACGATGGCGGAGGGGTATCTCGCACCGCTGGGCGCGATCGATCCCGGCATCCGGGCCATTACCGACGGGGTGCCGCTGAACGTCTGGTATCTGGGCCTAGCGGCCAGAGTGTTCCCCGCGGCACGGATCGTCTGGTGCCGGCGGGACCCGCTCGATGTTGGCGTGTCCTGCTTCATGGAATCCCCCGGCGGTCGCGGCGACGAGTTTGCCGGCGACCTGGCGCACATCGGTCATTACATCCGTCAGGTGGATCGCCTGATGGATCACTGGCGCGACGCGCTGCCCCTGCCACTGCATGAAGTCCGCTACGAGGACCTCGCCGACGATCCGCGCCGGGAGCTGGCCCGGCTGCTCCAGTTCCTCGGGCTGCCCTGGGACGAGGCGGCCCTGCGGTTCCGGGACTCACGCCGCTACGTGACCGAAGGGCCGGGCCGCTGGCCGGGGCGCCCGGCGCCTCGGACGGACGGTGTCGGTCGCCATCGGCCCTACGAGCCCTTTCTCGGCCCGCTGCGGAGCGTGCTTCAGGGAAATGACGAAGCGGGCTGAGCGCGCTTGCATTTCGCGTCAGGCCGCGCCGCTCACACGCGGAGGCTGACCGAAGGTCTCGGCGGCGCCGGCAAGCCATACGCGCTCTTCCGGCGTGTCGCGCCGGCCGACGATGGCGTTGCGGTGGGGGAAGCGCCCGAAGCGGGCGACGATGTCGCGGTGGAGCTGCGCGTACTTGCGGAAGCCCGCGAACGTGGCCTGGTACTCGGACGCCACCTCCCGCTCGACCTGCAGGAAGCGATCCACGCCCAGCTCCTGGTCGTCCAGCGACTCGGAATGCTGCAGCGGCATGTAGAAGAAGACCCGCTCAATCGGCGAGAGCTTCAGATCCATCATGCGGCTAACGCCGTCGCGCATGAGGTAGCGCGCGCGGCCGTCGCGGCGGAACGCTTCCGGAGTGCCGCGGTAGATGCTGCGCCGGAACTGGTCGAGGAGCAGCAACACGGCCAGCCGGCCGCGCGGCGAAGGCGTCCACGCATCGAGCCGGCCCTCCGAGGCGGCCTCCACGAGCTCGCCCCAGCGCGTGAGGATCTCGGCATCCGTGGCCGGGCTGGCGCCGAACCAGAAGGCCATTCGGCCGGGTACCCGCGCCAGGTTCTTCACCGTGTCGCCGAACCAGTACTCCAGGACGGCATCGGCCTGCTGGTGCTCGATCATTTTTTTCTCGTGCTCCCTGGACGATCGAGCCGGCAACGAATCCCGGCCCGGCACCGTATCATCCCTCGTGTCCATCGCTGCATCCAGCGGCCCGGCAGGCGCCCTACTGCGGAGCGCCCGCCTCGGCGGTCTCGGTTCCGACGCCGTCCCGCTCGCCGGGAATGTAGCCGGCGAAGCCGCAGCGTGTGCGCATCACGCATTCGCGGGGCTCGTACGAGCGGGAAATGTTGCCGAAGGGCAGGAAGGTCACCTTCAGCTTCGCCCACTGCGTCTCGTCCGGGTGGGTGTTCACGAAGGAGGCGGAGACCTCCACGTCGGTTTCCGACTCGATGCGCGCCAGCCCCTCCATGCGTCCGTGGCTGGTTTCGCATTCCCCCGTGGCGACGTCGCAGTCGTCCCAGGCCCCGACCCGGGTGCCGCGATCCTCCTCGTCCATGTACGCCTCGACCTTCACCACTTTCGACTTCGGCGGCAGGATGACGCCCAGCCGCAGCACGCGCCCGTCCTGCGCGCTGGGTACCTCGCCGCTGTAGGTGCGTACCATGAAGACCGGGCCGGTGGTGGTGCCCCCGCGGTCGGCGGTGGCGGGCGCGCTGATGAGCAGCAGCAGGAGTAGCCAGCGGGCGCAGGTTTTCACGTGTCCATCTCCGAAGCTCATGCCTGATTCTAGAACGCTGTGGCCATTGTTGATGGCCGTGCTGCTCGCCTGCGCCTGCGGCCGCGATCCTGCGGATCCCGAGGCGGCGGTACGCACGGCGATCGAGGCGGCCGAGCGGGCCGCCGAGGCGGGCCGGCACGGCGAGCTGGCGGAGCTGCTGGCGGACGATTACGCCGATCGGGACGGGCGCGACCGCCGCGCCATGAGCCTGTTGCTGCGGGGCGTTCTGCTGCGCTACCCGCGCCTGGAACTGGTGGTGACGGTACGGGACATCGAGCTGCAGGCCGCCGGATTTGCGCGCGCCCGGCTGGACGTCATTGCCGCGGGCGCCGGCCGCCGGATCGCGGCCGACGCCTTCCCCGTCGTGCTCGACCTGCGGGACGACGGCGACGGCTGGCGCGCCACGGCGGCGGCGTGGGGGGCGGCCGCGCGCAATTGACCGCGCCGCCCGGCTCTGCTTTATAGTGTGTTGCTGCACCGCCCACACCGGTGCCTGTCGCTGGGGACCCCCAGCAAAAACAACCACTTGACTGCGCCGGGGGATTGGCGTGGCAGCCGAGACCGGACTCTATCGGCCGCAATTCGAACGCGACAGCTGCGGCTTCGGGCTGATCGCCAGCCTTGCCGGGCGCCCGAGCCACTGGCTGGTCGCGACGGCCGTAACGGCGCTGGCGCGGCTGACGCACCGTGGCGCCGTGGCCGCCGACGGCAAGACCGGGGACGGCTGCGGTCTCCTGTTGTCCGCGCCGGTGGACTTTCTGCGCGCCGTCGCGGCGGAGGCGGGCGTCGCGCCGGGCGCGCAGTTCGCCGCGGGCATGGTGTTCTTCGACCGCGACGAAGCCGTCGCCGCGGCCAGCCGCCGCGGCCTGGAGGAGTGCCTCGCCGCCGAGGGGCTGGTCATGAACGGCTGGCGCGTGGTGCCCGTCAATCGCGAGGCCTGCGGCGAGCGGGCACTGCAGACGTTACCGCGCATCGAGCAGCCGTACGTCACGGCGCCGGAAGGGATGGCGGCGGACGAGTTCCGCCGCAGGCTGTTCGTCGCGCGGCGGCGCGCGGAGCAGCGCCTGTCCGGCCAGGACGCCAGCTTCTACGTCGCGAGCCTCTCACCCGACACCGTTACCTACAAGGCGATGGTGATGCCGGAGCAGCTGCCGGTCTTCTATCGCGACCTCGCCGACGAGCGCCTGGCGACGAGGATCTGCCTGTTCCACCAGCGCTTCTCCACCAACACCCTGCCGCGCTGGCGGCTGGCGCAGCCGTTCCGCTACCTCGCGCACAACGGCGAGATCAACACCATCCAGGGGAACCGCAACTGGGCGGTGGCGCGCGCGCCGAAGTTCCGCTCCCCGCTGCTGCCGGAGCTGCCGCACCTCACGCCGCTGGTGTCGCTCACGGGCTCCGACTCTTCCAGCCTCGACAACCTGCTGGAGGTGCTGGTCGCGGGCGGCATGGACCTCATGCAGGCGGCGCGCCTGCTCATCCCGCCGGCCTGGCAGACCGTGGACGACGTCGACCCGGACGTCCGCGCCTTCTACGAGTACTACGGCATGCACCTCGAGCCGTGGGACGGGCCGGCGGGCGTGGTGCTGACGGATGGCCGTCACGCCGCCTGCATCCTCGACCGCAACGGCTTGCGCCCGGCGCGCTGGGTGATCACGGACGACGAGCACCTCACTGTCGCTTCGGAGATCGGGGTCTGGGACTACGCGCCTGGCCAGGTGGTGGCGAAGGGGCGCCTCGGGCCGGGCGAAATGCTCATCGCCGACACCGTCAGCGGCGAGCTTCTGGAGTGGCGCGAGATCGACACGCGCCTGGCGAAGCGCGCGCCGTACAAGGAGTGGCTGCGCAAGGGCGTGCGCTACCTCGAGAGCGAGCTGCTCGACGTGAAGCTGCTCGCCGAGCCGATGGCGAAGGACGTGCTGACCCGCTACGAGAAGATGTTCGGCGTCAGCCGCGAGGAGCGCGAGGAGGTACTGCGGCCGCTGTGCGAGGCCGAGGCCGAGGCCGTGGGCTCGATGGGCGACGACACGCCGCTGCCGTTCATGTCGCGCCGCATCCGCTCGCTGTACGACTACTTCCGCCAGCAGTTCGCGCAGGTCACGAACCCCGCCATCGATCCCCTGCGCGAGCGCATCGTCATGTCGCTGGAGACGCAGATCGGCCGGGAGCAGAACCTGTTCGAGCCCCGTCGCGAGTACGCGCGGCGCATCGTCATGAACTCGCCGGTGCTGTCGCAGAAGAAATTCCGCCAGATCCTCGCCATGCAGGCGCGCGAGGACGGCTACGCGGTGCTCGACCTGAACCGCCGCGAGGCCGAGCCGCTCGAGGACGCGCTCGCGAGCCTGTGTGCCGAGGCCGAGGCCGCCGTGCGCGCCGGCCGGCTCGTGCTCGTGCTTTCCGACCGCGCCATCCGCCACGGGCGCGTGCCGGTGCACGCCCTGCTCGCGACCGGCGCCGTGCACCAGCACCTCGTGGCGGCGGGCCTGCGCTGCGACTGCAACCTGATCTTGGAGACCGGCACGACGCGCGACCCGCATCATTTTGCCTGCCTGATCGGCTACGGCGCGACCGCCATCTATCCCTACCTCGCCTACGAGTGCCTGAACGACCTCGCCCGCACGGGACGGTTGCGCCGCAACGACCGCCAGCTCGGCCGGAGCTACCGGCGCGGCATCCGCAAGGGCCTGTTCAAGATCATGTCGAAGATGGGCATCTCGACGGTCGCGAGCTACCGCGGCGCCTCGCTGTTCGAGATCGTCGGGTTGCACGAGGAGGTGGTGCAGCGCTGCTTCCCCGGCAGCGTGTCGCGCATCCAGGGCGCGAACTTCCTCGACCTGCAGGCCGATGCCATGACGCTCGCGCAGCGTGCCTGGAACGCCGGCTCCGAGGTGGAGCAGGGCGGGCTGCTGCGCTACGTGCACGGCGGCGAGTACCACGCGTACAACCCGGACGTCATTGCCACGCTGCAGGCGGCGGTGCAGGCGGGCGACTACGAGCTGTACGGCCAGTACGCCCGGCTCGTGAACGAGCGGCCCGCCATGGTGATCCGCGACCTGCTGCGCCTGCGCCCGCTAGGGCCGCCGGTGCCACTGGAGGAGGTCGAGCCCGAGGCCGCCATCCTGCGCCGCTTCGACGGCGCCGGCATGAGCCTCGGCGCACTCTCGCCGGAAGCGCACGAGGCGCTGGCGATCGCGATGAACCGGCTCGGCGCGCGCTCCAACTCCGGCGAGGGCGGCGAGGACCCGGTGCGCTACGCCAGCGAGTCGAACTCGAAGATCAAGCAGATTGCCTCCGGGCGCTTCGGCGTCACGGCGAGCTACCTCGTCAGCGCGGAGGTCATCCAGATCAAGATCTCGCAGGGCGCGAAGCCGGGCGAGGGCGGGCAGCTGCCCGGCCACAAGGTCAACGACATGATCGCGCGGCTGCGCTATGCGAAGCCGGGGGTGGGCCTCATCTCGCCGCCACCGCACCACGACATCTATTCCATCGAGGACCTCGCGCAGCTCATCTTCGACCTGAAGCAGGTGAACCCGCGCGCGCTGGTTTCCGTGAAGCTCGTCGCGCAGGCGGGCGTGGGCACGGTCGCGGCGGGGGTGGCGAAGGCCTACGCGGACCTCATCACCGTGTCCGGCTACGACGGCGGCACGGGCGCGAGCCCGCTGACCTCGGTGAAATACGCGGGCTCGCCGTGGGAGCTGGGGCTGGCCGAAACGCACCAGGTGCTGGTCACGAACGGCCTGCGGCACCGCGTGCGGCTGCAGGCGGACGGCGGGCTGAAGACGGGCCTGGACGTGGTGAAGGCCGCGGTGCTGGGCGCGGAGAGCTACGGCTTCGGCACCGCCCCCATCGTCGCGCTGGGCTGCAAGTACCTGCGCATCTGCCACCTGAACAACTGCGCCACGGGCGTGGCCACCCAGCACCCCGTCCTGCGCGAGAAGTTCTTCACGGGCCTGCCCGAGATGGTGGAGAACTACTTCCGCTTCGTGGCGCGCGAGGTGCGCGGGCTTTTGGCCTCGCTCGGGGCGCGCAGCCTGGAGGAGCTCATCGGCAGGGCCGACCTCGCCGAGCCTCGCGAGGGAGAGACGCCGCGCCAGCGTAGGCTGGACCTCAAGCCGCTGCTGGCGGCCGGCGCGCCGGCCGCCGGGGCGCGTTACTGCACGGAGGCCTTCAACCCGCCGTTCGACCGCGGCGAGCTGAACGAGGCGATGGTGGCGGACTGTCTGCCGGCGGTGGAGGCCGGGCGCGGCGGCACGTTCCATTACTCCGTGCGGAATTACCACCGCGCGATCGGCGCGCGGCTGGCCGGCGAGATTGCGCGGCGCCACGGCGACACGGCCATGGAGGCGACGCCGGTCGTCATCCGCATGACCGGCTCGGCCGGGCAGAGCTTCGGCGCGTGGAACGTGGGCGGGCTGCACCTTTACCTCGACGGCGACGCGAACGACTACGTCGGCAAGGGCATGGCCGGCGGGCGCCTCGTAATCCATCCGCCCGCGGAGCGGCGCTACGAGGCACGCAAGGCGCCGATCATCGGCAACACCTGCCTGTACGGCGCCACCGGCGGCGAGCTGTACGCGGCGGGCGTGGCCGGCGAGCGCTTCGCCGTGCGCAACTCGGGGGCGGTTGCGGTCGTGGAGGGCTGCGGCGACCACGGCTGCGAGTACATGACCGGCGGCGTGGTCGTGGTGCTGGGACGCACCGGCGTGAACTTCGGCGCCGGCTTTACCGGCGGCTTCGCCTACGTGCTGGACCTCGAGCGGGATTTCGTGGACCGCTACAACCACGAGCTCATCGACATCCACCGCATCACGCCGGAGAGCATGGAGGCGCACCTGCACCACCTGCGCGAGCTCATCGAGGCCCACGCGGTCGAGACGGGCAGCCGCTGGGGCCGCGAGATCCTCGACGACCTGCGCACCTACCTGCCCAAGTTCTGGCTCGTGAAGCCCAAGGCCGCCGACCTGGAAAGCCTCATCGATTCGCTCAGGCGCGCGGCATGAGCGAACTGAAGCCGCTGCGCTTCCTGGAGCTGCCGCGCCGGGAGCCCAGGAAGGCCCTGCCGAAAATTCGCGTGCACCACTACCGCGAGGTCTACGGGCGGTTCGATGCCGAGGGCGCCGCCGAGCAGGCGAGCCGCTGCCTGGATTGCGGCAACCCGTTCTGCGAGTGGAAGTGCCCCGTGCACAACTACATCCCGAACTGGCTGAAGCTCGTGGAGGAGGGCAACCTGTTCGAGGCGGCGGAGCTGTCGCACCTGACGAATTCCCTGCCGGAGGTCTGCGGGCGCATCTGCCCGCAGGACCGGCTCTGCGAGGGCGCCTGCACGCTGAACGACGGGCATGGCGCGGTCACCATCGGCAGCATCGAGAAGTACATCACCGACGAGGCGGTCCGGCAGGGCTGGCGGCCGGACATGAGCAAGGTCGTGTCGACCGGCCGCTCCGTGGCAGTGATCGGCGCGGGCCCCGCGGGGCTCGCCGCGGCGGACGTGCTGACCCGCAACGGCGTGCGCGCCGTCGTCTACGACCGCTACGACCGCATCGGCGGCCTGCTGACGTTCGGCATTCCGCCCTTCAAGCTCGAGCAGTCGGTCATGGAGACGCGCCGCAGGCTGCTCGAGGGCATGGGCGTGGAGTTCGTGCTGGGCACCGAGGTGGGGCGCGACGTCACGCTGGACGAGCTGCTGGCGCAGTACGATGCCGTGTTCGCCGGCCTGGGGGCGTATCGTTACGTGAAGGGCGGGCTGCCCGGCGAGAACCTGCCCGGCGTGCACGAGGCGCTGCCGTATCTCGTCTCCAATGCGCGGCGCCAGCTCGGCATCCTCGGCGACGGCGAGCCGTGGGCGTCGATGGCCGACAAGCGCGTCGTCGTGCTCGGCGGCGGGGACACGGGCATGGACTGCAACCGCACCGCGATCCGCCAGGGCGCGGTCAGCGTCACCTGCGCCTACCGGCGCGACGAACGGAACATGCCCGGCTCGCGCCGCGAGGTGAAGAACAGCCGCGACGAGGGCGTCGAGTTCCTGTTCAACCGCCAGCCGGTGGAAATCATCGGCGGCGAGCGCGTCGAGGGCGTGAAGCTCGTGCAGACGCGCCTGGGCGAGCGCGGACCCGGCGGGCGGCGCAGGCCGGAGCCGATTCCCGGCAGCGAGGAAGTGCTGCCGGCCGAGGCCGTCATCATCGCCTTCGGGTTTCGCGCCAACCCGCCCCCGTGGCTGACGGACGCCGGTGTGGCGACCTGGGACGACGGCCGGGTGCGCGTGGACCGCGTCGGACCGTATGCCTTCCAGACCACGAATCCGAAGATCTTCGCCGGCGGCGACAACGTGCGCGGCTCCGACCTGGTCGTGACGGCCGTCTTCGAGGGGCGGGAGGCGGCCAAGGGCATCGTCGCCTGGCTCCAGGCGTGAGCGCACTGCCGCGACCGCGGTCGGGCGTCGCGGCCGACCTCGACGCGCGGCGCCTCGCGCGCGAGTTCTACGACCGCGACACCGTGGAAGTGGCGCAGGCGCTGCTCGGGATGCTGCTGGTGCATCGGACGGACGGCGGCGAGCGCGTCGGCCGCATCGTCGAGGTGGAGGCCTACCTCGGCCCGCACGACCGGGCCGCGCACAGTGCGCGCGGCCTGACGCCGCGCACGAAAGTCATGTTCGGCCCGCCGGGGCACGCCTACGTGTACCTCATCTACGGCATGCACCACTGCGTGAACGTCGTCACGCAGGCGGCGGGCATCGCCTCCGCCGTGCTGCTGCGCGCCCTCGAGCCGGTGGCCGGCATCGAGGGGCGCACCCAGGGCCCCGGCCTGCTCTGCAAGGCGATGGGCGTGGACCGGCGGCTGAACGGCCACGACCTCGTCAGCGACGACTTCTTCGTCGCCGCCGCGGAAGAGCGGCGGAGCTTCCGCATCGCGAAGCGGCCGCGCGTTGGCGTCGACTACGCCGGCGCCTGGGCACGCCGCCTGCTTCGCTTCTATATCAGCGGCAACCCGTTCGTTTCGCGCCCGTAGGGTCGGACCACGGCAACGCATGGATGCCGCAAGCAAAATCGACTTTCTGCAGGGCGTTTTTCGGCCTTAGACGCAGGATAAGCCCGCGTTTTTTTCGGTCGCCTAAGCAGACTTTGCCGCAGCCGGTGCAGCAGGATAGAGTTGCCGTCGTTCGTGCCGCTCGAACCCGCCTTGAGGCCCAGGGTACTTGTGCGCTTCCGCACGCCCCGCCGCGCCGGCCGCTCGTCGCGACGTGGGCGCGGCAAACGCATGCGACCGGCTACTGTCTGTGACCGGCATTGCAACGGAGCCGCTCCATGACGCCGCTCATCGCCCTGGTCGTGCTGCTCGCGCCCGACGTATGGATGCTGCCGGGCTGGCTCGGACCGGAGCGGATGCCCGCCGGCAACACCGTGATCTTCCGCGGCGCCGACGGACTCGTGGTGATGGACACGGGCCGGGGCAACGAGCACACGACCGCGCTGCTTGCCGAGCTGGAGGCGCTGGGCGGCGACGTCGAGGCCATCGTGAACAGCCACTGGCATCTGGATCACCTGGGCGGCAACCTGCGCCTTGTCGGGGCGTATCCCGATGCGGTCGTGCACGCCGGGCCGGGCCTCGATCACGCGCGCGCCGGGTTCATGAGCCGCTACAGCGCGCAGATCGGCGAGATGCTGGAGGGCGGCGAGTTGAGCGACGAGCGGGAAACACAGCTCCGCAAGGAACTGGCGCTGGTCGACGCGGCGGAGCGGCTCGCGCCCGACGTGGTGGTCGAGGACTCCGGCCCGCGCACGCTCGCGGGACGGCCGCTGGAGGTATACCTGGAAACTCGGGCGGTGAGCGAGGGAGATCTGTGGGTCTACGACCCGGGGACAAAGCTCCTTGCCGCGGGCGATCTCGTCGTCCTGCCGGCGCCGCTGTTCGACACCGCCTGCCCGCGGTACTGGCAGGCGGCGCTCGAGCGCATCGCCGCGACGGGCTTCGAACGCCTCGTGCCGGGCCACGGCAAGGTCATGAGCCGCGCCGAGTTCGAGCGCTGGCGCGAGGCCTTCGACGGGCTACTCGAATGCGCGGGCAGCGAGGGGGAAGCTGCGGCCTGCGCGGACGGCTGGTACGAAGCCGTCGGTCCGCTCGGCGAGTACCACGACGCATCCTACGCCCGTCAGCTCGTGGAGTACTACGTGACGCGCCACCTGCGCGCCTCGCCGGAAGACGCGGAGCGCCTCTGCGGCAAATAGCCGAGCAGGAGCGACCATTACGGCACGCGGGCGTTTGCCGGACGGCCCGGGTTTCTGGTTAGCTTGCCCGTTCCCGCCATCCGGAGCCGACCATGACCCGAGCCGTGCTGACCCTGTTCGCCTTCATCGCCGCGTGGCCTGCCGTAGACGCCAATGCGGCCTCGGTCGAGTCGCAGGCCCACGCGCTCGAGCAGAAGCTGATCGCCTGGCGGCGGGACATCCACGCGCATCCGGAGCTGTCCAATCGCGAGTTCCGCACTTCGAAGCTGGTGGCCGACCACCTGCGCTCGCTCGGCCTGGAGGTGAAGACGGACATCGCGCACACGGGCGTGGCCGGCTTCCTGAAAGGTGGCAGGTCGGGTCCCGTCGTCGCGCTGCGCGCCGACATGGACGCACTGCCGGTCAGCGAGCAGACGGACCTGCCGTTCGCCTCGAAGGCGACCGGCGAATACGAGGGAAACACGACCGGCGTCATGCACGCCTGCGGCCACGACGCGCACACCGCGATCCTCATGGCGACGGCTGAGCTCCTGAGCCAGCGGAAGGACACGCTGCCCGGCTCCGTGCTGTTCATCTTCCAGCCGGCCGAAGAGGGCGCGCCGGGCGACGAGGAGGGCGGCGCCGAGCTCATGCTGCAGGAGGGGCTGTTCGAGTGGAAAAAGCCGGAGGTGGTGTTCGGGCTGCACGTGTTCTCCACCATCAACGCCGGGCGCATCGGCTATCGCGCGGGACCGGCCATGGCGGCCTCCGACAAGTTCGACATCCTCGTGCAGGGAGAGCAGACGCACGGCTCGCGCCCGTGGGGCGGTGTCGATCCCGTCACGGCCGCGGCGCAGATCGTGCTCGGGCTGCAGACCGTCGCGAGCCGCCAGGTGGACGTGGCCTCCGCGCCGGTCATCATCTCGGTGGGCAGCATCCACGGCGGCATCCGTAACAACATCATCCCGGACAGCGTGAAGCTCGTCGGCACCATCCGCACGTTCGACGACGCCATCCAGGCGGACGTGCACAACCGCGTGACGACGACGGCGGCTAACATCGCCAGCGCCGCCGGCGCCACCGCGGAGGTGAAGATCGACAAGGGCTACCCGGTGACGGTGAACGATCCGGACCTCGTGGCCGCCACGCTACCGAGCCTGCAGAAGGTGGTCGGCGAACAGGACCTGTACGAGGTACCGCTCGTCACGGGCGCCGAGGACTTCAGCTACTTCGCACAGCGCGTGCCGGGTTTCTACTTCTTCCTCGGCGCCACGCCGCGGGGCCAGGATCCGGCCAAGGCACCCTCGAACCATTCGCCGAAGTTCTTCCTCGACGAAAGCACGCTCGTGGTGGGGCTGGAGGCCCTCACGACCGTCGCGCTGGACTACATGGAGCGCGGCGCGGCGCGGTAGCCGCGAACCTTTCGTCAGCCGGCGATGCTCTGCCGCGCCGCGTCGCATTCCCCACAGCCGGCGCCCGACGGATGCAGGAACCGCAGCGGATCGTGGGCCAGCTGCTGGCGGGCAACCTCGACGATGTCCCGCGCGCGCGCAAGCCGGGCGTGCGCGTGCCCCACGGGCCCTTCCGACTGCAGCCCGCGCGCGCGCATCGACGGGCCGCACCGCGCGAAACAAGGTGTGAACGAGCAGCACGCCGTCACGATGCTTGCCCGGCACGTGCCCGTCAGGACGTGAGCGCCACGGACGCCGGCGCATAGCGCAGGATCACGCAGCCGTTCGACAGTGCGCGCGACTCCAGCAACGCCAGGCGCTGATGCGGCAGCCCGCCTCCGAACAGCGGCCGGCCGGCGCCGTGGATCACGGGCGCGATGGCGATGCGGTATTCGTCGTAGAGCTGCGCCTTCACCAGCGTGGACGAAAGATCGGCGCTGCCGAACACGAACAGGTTACCGTCGCCCTGGCGCTTCAGTTCCGGAATGGCGGTGGCCGGCTCCTCGGCGACGATCGTCGAGTTCTCCCAGTCGGCCGCGTGCAGCGTGCGCGAGAAGACGTGCTTGGGCAGTGCATTCATGTAATCGGCGATCTCACCGTGCGCCGAGCGCCAGTGACCGGCCATGCCCTCGTACGTCACGCGCCCGAAGACGAGGCCGTCGGCGGAGCGCAGCTGCTCGATGGAGAATCGCTCCAGCTCCTCGCCCCAGACCTGCTCGTGCCACGGCAGGTCCCAATGCTTCTCGCCCTCGAACAGGCCGTCGAGCGTGATCACGTTCCATAGAATCAGCCGTCTCATGGCCGGAAGCTCCGCAAGGCGCGGCCGGTGGCGGCCGCGCGGCTAGGACTGCTCGCGCGGCTGCATGGCGCCGGCGCCCTCGCCGAGGCTCCAGTCGTCATCGGCCGGCGCTTCCTCGAAGCGGATGCTCTCGAGGAAGGCCTTGCCCTCCGCGGCGAGCTCGTCGTCGATCCCGCCCGCCGGGCTGCGCTGCGAGTACTGCACGTCGATCATGCGGCCCGGGTAGTCCGGGTGCAGGCAGGTGAGGCCCTCGACCTCCATGGT
>Ga0268386_10000283_pt1 | contig 30930 bp, 26 predicted proteins | sample RVTome_15_FD_200260 | JGI IMG/M metagenome (GOLD analysis project Ga0268386, IMG submission 200260) | Soil microbial communities from uranium-contaminated site in the Upper Colorado River Basin, Wyoming, United States - RVT150D86... ... | reverse complement strand
GTGGTCGTCCATCCATTTCTGCAGGGCCTTCGCGGAGCCGGCTTCGAGGACGGCGACTTCGTACATGCCGACGGCTTCTTCCTTGACGACGCGGACGGAGTTCGGGTCGCGGGCCATCGACAGCGTCTGTGCACTTTTCTGCACCGCATTCATGTTGCCCGCCGAATTGAACAGCATCAATCTGCGGTTCTGGGCGTAGACCACGATTTCCGGCGGGTCGATCGCGGCTCGCACGTGGGGGAAGATGCTGTCGGAGACCTTTCGCAGTTCCGGCACGGCGGGAAACGGGATCAGCATCCCGAATTCCTCGACCTTACCTTTGAACGCCGGGTGGATGACGAACGTTTCGACGCCGTCTTTATAGAACACGTAGGTGTTCTGGTCGCCGACGCGGGCGATCGGGGCGCCGGGGCCGAGGTAGATCGGCGGGACCATGCCGCAGGGGTCGGCCGCCGCGAAATCCGCGAAAAACAAGCCGCCGACCAGGGCCGACACCACGCAGCCGCGTTGAAAGAGGGACATCGTTCGACTCCTGCGGAACGGGCGATTGAGAACGGGACGCCGATTTGACGGTCCCCCGGCGGAAATGGTTCCCGAAACGTCGGGAATGGGGTCGGGTGTCCAGAATTCAATTTTCCGTTGAGAGCGGTGAGCCAGTCGGAAAACTCCCGCGGAAAATTGAATTCTGGACACCCGACCCCAACCCCCTGAGTGACTACTTCGGGCTCCGCGGCGCGGAAACGGGGCTGGCGCCGCCGACGGTCTGGCTGGCCGTGTCGCCGTTGCCGTTGCCGTCCGTGGCGGCGGGTTCGTGGCGGACGCTGCCAGCGTCCGAACCGACGCTGGCAGCGTCGGCCACGTCGGGTGTGCTTTGACCGTCTCCGTTGGCGGGAACGGCATGACGGACGAGCGGAACCCCCCGCAGGCCGAGCGGCGTGTCGGCGGCGATCGTGCCGGTCTGTCCCGGCAGCGGCGAGGCGAGCACCGGTTGCATCTCTGCCGCCTGGAGCCGGAACAGCTTCGCCAGCGCCAGTTTCATGTCGACCGCCAGGCTGAACGCCGTGGGGACGAGAATCAGCGTGAAGGCCGTCGAGACGATCAGTCCGCCGAGGACGACGCTCCCCAGCCCGCGGTATAGCTCGCTGCCGGCGCCGGGGACGAAGCGAATGCCGCCGTCGGCGAACGTCGGCAACGGGACCACCAGCGGGAGCATCCCCAGCACGGTCGTCATCGTGCTCATGAAGATCGGCCGCACGCGGGTTTTGACGCTGTCGACGACGGCTTCCTTGTGTTCCATCCCCGAATCGCGGATGTTGTTCAGCGCCTGGTGCACGATGAGGATCGCGTTGTTCACCACGGTGCCGATCAGGATCACGAAGCCCAGCATGGTCAGCATGTCGAGCTTCTGGGGGATGAACTGGTTGAGGAGGAACAGCCCGCCGAAGCCCCCCACGAGGGCCAGCACCACGCTGGTCATGATGATCAGCGGGTAGAAGAACGACTCGAACAGCGCGGCCATCAGCAGGTAGGTGATGACCAGGGCCAGCACGAGGTTCCATTGCAGGTCGCGGCGGGTCTCGGCGAGCTTGTCGGCCGTCCCCGCGAGGCGGATCTGATAATTCCCCCCCTCGAACGTCGGCGTTTCCAGCAGCGGCTTGCGGATTTTCTCGTTGACGGTTTCCAGCGCCGTCTCCAGCGGAATGTGCGGGGCCGGCTTGAGCCGCAGCGTGATCGTCCGCAGCCGTTCGCTGTGGTCGATCTGGTTGGGGCCGTTGTTGAGCGTGACGTCGGCGATCGACCCGACGGAAACGACCTTGCCGGTCGGGGTGGCGATCGGCAGGTCTTTGAGGTCGTGGGTGTGGCGGGCGTATTCTTCGGCCCCGAAGATGATCAGGTCGATCTTGCGGCCTTCGTGCCAGTATTCGCCGGCGAAGGCCCCGTCGACCAGGGCGTCGACGGCGTAGCCCAGGTCGTCGTCTTTCACATTGACCTCGGCGGCCTTCTCTTTCTTCGAGACGACGTGCAGTTCGGGGCTGCTGAGGTCGAGGCCGGGAATGGGTTGAATCTGATTACCATCTTCCGGAGGGAAATGCTGCAGGCACATGCCCATCGCGATGCGGCCCTGCTCGACGAGCTTGTTGAGATCGGGACCGGTGATCTCGATGTCGATCGTCCGCCCGCCGGTGATCGCGCTTTCGAACAGGCTGGCCTGCGTGGCGAAGGCGATCATACCCGGCACGCCGCGGACCGTCTCGTTCATGAAGGGGACCAGCTCGGCGGCCCGCAGCGGGTCGACGGTGCGGGCTCCCATGAACAGCCGGTTCCCGCGGGCCACGAAGAAGAAGTTTTTGATCCGCGGGCCTTTCAGCGCGGCTTCTTCCGGGGAACCCGCCTCGGCTTCCCAGTAGGGGGCGACTTTGGGTTCGATTTCCTCTTCCCCCAGCTTGATCATCTTTTCGACGCTGTAGCCGGGCGGGGGCATCAGCATCGCGATCACCAGGTTGCGGTTGCCGTCGGGGAGGTACTCGGTCTTCGGGGCGAGGAAGTACGCGCCGGCGATGCTGACCGTCACGAACAGCACGATGATCGCCAGCCGCACCGGGATGTTGAACGGCATCGTCTGCAGCAGGTGGATCAGCCCGCCGACGGCGTTGTTGAAATGGCGGCCGAGGTCGAAGAACCGTCGCAGCCGGCCGGGGGACTTCAAGGCCGATTCGGGTTCCGCTCCGGTCCGTTTCTTGAGGATGCGTTTGGCCGCGGTGGGGATGACGGTGATGGAGACGATCAGCGACAGTCCGACCGCGCAACTGATGGCGATGGCGATGTCGCGGAACAGTTGCCCGGCCTGTCCCTGCACGAACAGCACGGGGATGAACACCGCCAGCGTCGTGAGCGTCGAGGCCAGCACGGCCCCCCAGACTTCCTGCGTGCCCTTCGCGGCGGCGGTCTCGGGGTCTTCGCCGAGTTGATAATGGCGGTAGATGTTCTCCAGCACGACGATGGCGTTGTCGACGACCATGCCGACGGCGAACGCCATTCCCGCGAGGCTGATGACGTTGACCGTGCGGCCGAATCCCCGCACGAAAATGAATGTGGCGATCACGCTGATCGGGATCGACAGGCCGACGATCAGCACCGACCGCGGGCTGCGGAGAAACAGCAGCAGCACCAGAATCGCCAGCGTTCCGCCGAGGTAGATGTTGCTTTCGACGAGATCGCGCGACGAGTTCAGGTAGTCGGTCTGGTCGTAGACCTGTTCGAGCTGCAGGCCCCGCTGTTTGAGGATGCCGGTGTTCAACTCGGCCAGCGCCAGCCGCAGCGAATCGCCGTGGATCTGCTTCGACCGGGCCAGTTCGGTCTGGGTGATTTCGCCGTCGCCGTCGAGGTCGAACTTCTTCAGCGGCGGGCCCATGACTTCGATCAGGTTGCTGCCCGGCGCCTGCTGGGCGTTGACGGCCAGTGAATCGATGCCGCTCTGCCGCACGACCCCCTCCGGCTTGGTGTAGGCCACGCCGACGCGGGCGACGTCCTTCACTTTGATGGGCGTGTTGTCGCGGATGGCGACGACGGTGCCGGCGACCCTTTCCGGGGAATCGAACAGGCCGATCGTGCGGACGACGTTCTTGTTCTTCCCCTCGCGGATGTCCCCCCCCGACGTGTTGCGGTTCGCGGAGCGGATCGCGTTCCGCAGGTCGGCGATCGTGAGGTTGTTCGCCGCCAGCTTGTGCGGGTCGACGACGATGCGGAATTCCTGCTCGCGGCCGCCGAGCACGTTGGCGTTGGCGATCCCCTTGACGCGTTCGAAGCGGGCCTCGACGTTGTCTTCGGCGAACTTCCGCATCTTGGCGGGTTCGTCTTTGCCGGTGGTGAGCGCCTTGAGCTTCGGGCGGGTCTTGGCCCACTTGGCCAGCAACGGCAGGTCGATCGGTTTCGACCCGTCGATCATCGGACCCAGCAGCTCGGCGAACTCGGGTTGCCGTTGCACGAACGCCTGCAGGTCCTCTTTCGTCGGCGGCAGCGGCTTGAGCATGAACCACGCGATCGCGTTCGCGTTGGGGTTCACCGTGGTGATGACCGGCTGGTCGACGTTCTCCGGGTACGACGGCACCTGGTTGAGCTTGTCGCGGACGTTGGCCGCCGCCGTCCCCAAGTCGGTGCCGACGGCGAACTTCAGCGTGATGGTTGCCGTCCCGTCGACGCTGCTGCTCTTGAACTCGCGCAGGCCCTCGACGCTTTTGAGGTATTCTTCCTGCTGCTCGACGATCTGCTCTTCGATTTCCGCGGCGCTGGCCCCCCGCCAGCGGGTGGTGACGGTGATTTCCGGCTCTTCGACGTCCGGCGTCAACTGCACCGGCGTCCCGAAGTAGGCGATCCCGCCGAACAGCACGGCCAGGATGACGCCCACCGCGACCTTCACCGGATTGCGAATGGCGAACTGAATGAAATGCATGGATGAAATAACTCGCGAGCCGCCGGGTTTACCCCGGCGGGAGGTCAACCGGACGGCGGGGATAAACCCCGCCGCTCGCAATGTCCGTTACCACTCACCACTCACTCTTTCTTCGACAACGTCTTCTCGGCGATCACGACGCCGGACTGCACGGGCATCAGGCGTTCGGCCCCTTCGGTAACGACGAGCATGCCCTCGGCGAGCTCTTGCGGCTCGCCGGGGTGGGCGGGGTGGGGGGAAATCTGAATCAGTTCGCCCACGCCGATCCCGGTGTTCACGCGAAGCTGGACCGTGCTGCCCTGTTTCGGATTGTCCTTGGACGGCTGAAAAATGTTGACCTTCATCCCCTGCGTGGTGCGGACGATGGCGTCTTTCGGCACGAGGTAGGCGTCGATGCGGTTGCCGGTGAACGTGACGCTGGCCATCATGCCTTCCCTCAGCAGCGGCAGCCTCCGCAACCGCACCGGCCCCCACAGGTTGCCGGTGGCCACGGGGACGTAGCGGAACCGGTTCGGAATGCGGACCTTCACGGGAAAGCCCCGCGACCCGGTCTTCCAGTCGCTCTTGGACACGATCTGCGTCACGGTCCCCGTCCACGGGGCCGTGCGGCGGGAGACGATGTCGGATTTGGCGATCCGGTGCCGCATGCCCTGCTCGTCCATCAGCACGATCTGCACGGCGGATTCGTTTTCGATGACGCCCCGAAGAGTCGAGGGTTGAGGGTCGAGAGTCGAGAGCGGGAGGCCGCGCGAGACTCGAGGTTTCTCGCTCTGGACTCTGGACTCTGGACTCTCGACTTTTCGGCGGACCTCGACGACGGTCAGGTTGAGGTCCTGGATGTCGATCGACGCCTGCTGGCCGAGGCGGACGTGGCGGATGTCGCTCTGGTCGACGTTGACGATCACGTCTACGGCGCCGAGCATGGCGATCGTGGCGACGGGGTCCCCCTTGTCGAGCCACTGCCCTTTGAACGAGTGCTCTTTGACCACGTACCCGGCGAACGGGGCCAGCGTGGTGCGTTTTTCCATTTCGGCTTCGAGATAGAGGATCCGCTCCCGCTGGCCGTCGCGGGCGGCCTTCGCCTGTTGGATTTTCTCGGGACGCAGCCCCGCGTTGACCCGCGTGTACTCCGCTTCAGCGGCGGCGAACAGGAATTTGGTCTGCTTCGCCCTTTCCTGCAGATCGTCTACCTGGTCCTGGTTGATGGCGCCCTGCTGGAAGGCGTCCAGCCCGCGGCGGAGCCGTTCGGCCGCCGTGTCCTTCAGAATCCTGGCGGCTTCCATCTTCGATTTCGCCTCGTCGACGTCTTCCTTGCGGGGCTTCAGCGATTCCTGATACTCGGCTTCCCGCTGGGCAAGGACTTCCTTCGCCTGGCGGTATTCGGCCAGCGTGGCTTTCGTCCGCAGTTGCGACAGTTCCGTCCCCGCTTCGACCCATTCCCCTTCGTCGACGGTGTACGTTTCGACGATGCCCGCCGACCCCGAGGCGACGATGCTGGTCTTCGTGGCCGTCACGCTGCCCACGACGACGACCCGCGGGGACAGCGACCGCAATTCGATCGGCGCAACCCGGACCAGCGCCGGCGGCCGCCCGCGGCCCGCCGGTCCGCCGGCAGCCGCGTCGTCTTCCTTGCCGCAACCGCTCAGGCCGCAGAGCGTTCCGATCGCGGCCGCGACCAGCACGAGACGAGCCGCGCCACATCCCAGGGATTTCAGAAAATCCCTGGGATGTGAATACGAGTGAGAGGATGACAACTTCGCGAACATGGATGTGGTCTCGAATTGGGATCGTCTCGATTTTCATCAGCCGCCGGGCGCTAGCCCCCGGTTTGACGTTTGATTCGCGGGAACCGGGGGCTAGCGCCCTCCGGCTGATTGTGCCGCGGCTTCCGCGTGCCGCGACTTCAAATGGTCTTCCAGCGGCCAGCCGAGGTTGGCGCGAATCTGCTCGCAGGTGGACCTCAACACGTCGAGGTGCGCCGCTGGAATGCCCTCGATCGCCCGCTGGCGAATGCGGTGGCAGCAGGCGATCATCCGGTTCCAGACCGCCTCGGCCTTGGGGGTGGGGCTGATGTATTTCTTGCGGCGGTCGTGCTGGCAGTTCACCCGCTCCAGCCAGCCGTCCCGTTCCATGCGGGAGATGACGCCGGCCAGCGTGGGGGCCTCAATGCCGATGCGTTCGGAGAGTTCCGACTGCGTCTGCTCGCCGGCGAACGACAGCCACGCCAGCACTTCCCACTGGCGGTAGGTGATGTTCTCCTGGGCGAGTTCGGCGTCCATCGCCCGCCGCAAGGCGTGCGAGGTGCCGGCGATCCAGCAGCCAACACTGTCTTCGAAATCGTACTGCAGCACAGGCCCGGCCCCCCTGATGATTAGCATGCTAAGAATATAGCCCATCATAGGGAGCAAGCGGCCGATTCATCAAGACGCCGGGGCGGAAAAAAGCAAGGCGAGCCGGGAACGTCAGTGACCGGAGCACTCCGGTCACTGACGTTCCCGGCTCGCCAAGCTGACGAGTCGGTTGATTCGGCCGCGTCAATCCTTCTTCTTCGGCAACGCCACCGCGTACAGCATGGTCACCGCTCCCAGCGACATCAGGCTGAAAGCCGCCCAGTCGGGGGGCTGGATGACCTTCCGCGGCTGCGGCATCGTCGTCACCTGCGTCAGCAGTCCGCGAAACCCCGGTTCGGGCCGGGGCTGCGATTTCAGCTTCAGCTCGATGCGGTCCACGAACAGAAACGTCACACCCCACAGCGCCAGAAACAGTCCGCCGGCAAAAAATGTCGCACGCATCATGATCGCGCCACTCCCGTCAATCGTCGTGATCTGACCCATTCCGTCCGATGACCCGCGCCATTATCGTGGCGGATGCTGCCAGCTTCCGCCGCGGCGCAGGGGGAACTCCGGTTTCTCGTCTGTCGTTATCGGAGTGCGTCGCGACGCCGCTTCACGCGGCGCAAGACCAATCGTCGCCGGCCGCTCGAACGCTCCCCGATTGCCCGGTTTGCGCGCGTTGTAGCGGGATTGAAGCGCGCATGCAGCCACGTTCGGCGGCGACTCGGAGGTCAGGGATCGGAGGTCGGAGGTCGGAGATCGGAGGTCAGGGATCGGAGGCCGGAGGCCGGAGGTCAGAGATCGGAGGTCGGAAAGAGTCTCGAATCCACCGATCTCCGACCTCCGACCTCCGATCTCCGATCTCCAGCGTCTCAGGGGATCTGCGGCGGGCGGGCTTCGGTGATGACGGTGACCGGAATTCGCCGGCTCTCGCGGACCGCCCCCTTGCCGACGTGGGCCTGAATCGCCGCGTCGACGAGTTTGACGAACTCGCGGGCCGCCGCTTCGTCGCATTCGGTCTCCGCCGCGAACACTTCGACGGTCACGCTCGACGGGCGGAAATGCGACGCGCGATACTGCCGTTGCAGACCGTCCAGCGGCTGCGATTCCCCCGCCGGCAGCGTGTAGTACCAGTAGAAGACCCGCATCCGCCGGCCCGTGCGGCCGAAGCGGTATTGCTGGATCGGCTCGGCATGCCCCGGCACGGCGAACGACCGGCGGGCCGAGCGGTCTTCCGGCTGCCCCGCCACCGCCATGCAGACCTCGGGGTGATGCGAGCGGTCGGCCCCGATGGTCGAGTAGACCATCCACAACGTCAGCCGCCGACGCTTCGATTTGTCGATGAAAACCCGTTTGACCGCCTCGTCCCCGACGGCGGCTTCTTGCTCGTGAATTTCCACATCCTTTCCCGTCCATGGGCCAAGCGTCCGCGGGTACGCGGCCAGCGGCTTCTTCAGCGGCGTCTCCGGCTGCGAGACGACGGCTTCCAGATGCCGGTCCAGCAGGAACTGCGCGCAGACCGCCGCCGTGAGGACGAAGCCCATCAGCAGCAGAGGTCGGAGATCGGAGGTCGGAGGTCGGAGGTCGGTGGATTCAAGACTCTTTCCGACCTCCGATCCCAGACCTCCGGCCTCCGCGCTGAGCCGGCAGATCGCATACCGCGACAGCCACCACGCCGTCAGCAGAATCAGCACGGCGGCCACGCCCACGATCGCCAGCCCTTCCAGCGTGTGGTACACCCCTTCGGCCCATTCGCGGCCGAACCCCATCAGGATGAACCCGGCGAGCGTCACGCGGATGCAGTTCGCCGCGATCGCGATCGGCACCGCCAGCAACCCCAGCGCCCATTTGAAGACCGCGGTGCGGTTGCTGAGATGGCCGATGGCGAGGCTCAGCGCGACGATGGCCGCCAGTTGCCGCAGCCCGCTGCATGCCGCCCCGACCTCCATCTGGTAACCGGGAACCGACACGTAGCACCCTTCGCGGTACGCCGGGATGCCGCACAGCGTGAAAATCCCCGTCGCCACCGCGCTGGCGATCTGCTGCATGCCGATCGCGAGCGTCTGGTACCACACCATCGGCAGCGGCGCCATGAAGATCAGAAACCACAGCGGAAACGCGTACGCCCGATACCGCTCTCTGCCGGCGAGGATGATCGTCACCCCGCTCAGCAGGACGATCATCCCGACAATGTCGAAGAACAGGATGTTCCACAGGTGGCTCAGGAAGTGGATCGCCAGCCCCGCGACGATGCGAATCAGTCCCGCCGTCAGATCGGCCGGATGTTCGTAGTGACCGGCTTCAGCCGGTCCCTTGACCGGCTGAAGCCGGTCACTACGAACCACCGGTGGGCCGACCCGCTTCCACTGCCGAAGCACGAACAGCAGGAACACGACCGGCACGATGTAGCCGTGCGAGTAGTTCGGATCGACGTCCCAGACGTGCGGCAACTGCGCGAGCGACGCACGGAAGATCCACCCGCAGGCCGCCGCCGCAATCCCGTAGCCGATCAGCCCGCGGAGCAGCGTCGCACGATCGACCCGCGGGGGGGCGTCAGCCGGCGGCGAGCCGGTCGGAGCGGCGGGATGGTCGAGAACGACGGACATGCGTGGCCGACGGAAAGTTGGAAGCCCGTGGAAGCGCGGCAATCGATCATAGCCCGCGGCAGAGCATCGTTCCACACGTAGACGGAGTTTTCGAAACAGAACCAGGATGAATCGCCACGGAAGAGGCATTGCCAGATGTTCGTCCGGCTTCTGTTACGGTCAGCAGTGCATCTGTTAGACCAATGCACTTCGGAACACGATCCGCCCAGCCTGAAGTCATTTTTTACCCGCCATTTATCACCCGCCTTCAGATCGTGAAGGGCCGGTTATAAATTGAGGGGTGAAAAATGCTGAGACAGAACCGGGATGGACCCCAATGCGGGACGGGTGACATTTTCATCACGCCACACCCGACCCCGAACCATCTGCCAATGAAAACCGTCACGCCCGCGGTTCATTCGCCCTCGCCCGAGACGTCGCGCTCGACGATTCCCCATTGGCCGAAGTTCTCCTCGACCTCGACGCGAATCGTCTCCAGCCGCCCGCGGTCGGCCGTCGGCAGCGCGTCGAGCAGGCGGCCGGCGATCCAGTCGGCGATCAGCTCGGCCGTCGTGTTTTCGACCGGCAGCAGCACGCAGTCCTCCGGCGGAAACACCCAGCGGCGGGCCTCGAACCGCGCCACGACTTCGCCGTCTTCTTCGGCGATAGAAATCGTCGGGTGCCGGGTCGGCAGCAGCACGCGGTGGTCGAGCTCGTCGACGATCGCCTGCAGCGCGTCCCGCAGGGCGATGAAGTCGAAGACGTAGCGGTTTTCATCCAGCGGCCCGTCGATCGAGACCGCGACCCTCCAGTTGTGCCCGTGCAGCCTTTCGCAGACATTGCCGGCGAAGGTGATGAAGTGGGCGGCGCTGAAGACCAGGTGGTCTTTGGTGAGGCGGATGGAGAAGCGTCGCATGGGAGTCGAAGGTCGAAAGGTCGAAAGGTCGAAGGTCGAAGAGTCGAAAGTCGAAGGTCGGTCGAAGGTCGAACGATCGATTTCGGCGATCGGAACGAGTACTGCGTCCTGAGGTCTGAGTACTCAGCGTATCCAATACCGGGAATCCGGCAAGCTGCATCTCTCAACCGACGCGGTTCTCAACTCTTAATTCCGCTTCCAGCACGTCTTGCGCCTCGCGCACGTCCTGCCGGGAGGAAACGTAGTAACCGACGCCCATCACGGCTATCAGAATCGTGACTGCGCGGTAGCCGAGGGCCGTCAGAAAACCGTTCAACTCCACGAAACCGGCCTTTCCGTAAAGATACATCGTTGCCCCTTCCAGCGCGCCGAGACCGGCGGGAAACAGTGGGATCATCCCCGCCATTTCGGCCGCCGGCATGAACAGCAGGTGGGCGAAATAATCGGGAACGGCCTCGGTCGGACTCAACGCCAGCGCGCTGAAATAGAAAGACGACAGCGTGGCGAAATGCCCCGCGATGCTGATCGCCACCGCCAGCCACACCACCCGTGGCCGCGACTGGTACAGCGCGACGCCATCGAGCAGCTCGCCGGTGATCCGCCCTACCACGCGCACCGTGCGGAACCATTGCAGCCATCGCGCCCGCAACAGCGGCGTATGCAGCAGCAGGAACAGCCCGATCAACCCGGCGGCGCCGAGCGCGGCGAACGTGATCGCGCACGTCAGAAATATGCCGCCGCGGGTCGTTTCGGATTGCAACAGCCACACGCCCGCCGCGACCAGAAACAGCGCCAGCAGGCCCAGCAGCCGGTCCAGAAACACGGTGGCGACCGCGACGGACCGCCGCGACCGCTGCCGGATCGCAATCGCACCGGCCTTGATCAGGTCGCCGCCGACGGCCCCCGGCATAATGAAATTGCAGACGTACCCCACGAAGCCCAGCCGGATCGCGTCGCGGTACGTGAACTCGAACCCCTGCGCCCACACCAGCAGAAACCACCGCGTGAACGTCAACAGGACCGCAAAACCGCACACGAGCAGCGCGGCAGCGGCGAACTCCCAGCGGATGTCGCGGTACCGCAAGTCGGCGAGCTGGTCGCGATAGATGAGGAACAGCGACGTCAGCAATCCCAAGGCGCAGCACCACTTCAGCCAGCCCCAGTGCCGACGCAACCAGCCTGCTTTCGTGACTGTTTTCGTGGAAGCGGTCAAAACGATTGTCCCGAATTGCACCGTTTTCCGGAGCCCGGCGAAGCCGGGTTCGGACGGGACGTTAATGAAACGATCCTCAACGTGCAATTGAATTCTACGATCGGAACCGGCCCCCCGTTTGCGCCGCTGCCGTGGCTATTGAGCCGCTCCGCTCGTTGCGCAATCATAGGACATCGACGCCCGCTTGCTCACAGCCTCATGGGAATCCGCCGATGACCGAACCCGACCTCCGTACCTGGCAGTGCCGACAATTCGACTTGCGGCTCTGCGAAACGCCGCGGCTGATGGGGATCGTCAACGTCACCCCCGACAGCTTCTCCGACGGCGGGCGGTTTCTCGACCGGGACGCCGCCGTCGCCCATGCGCTGCAGCTCGCCGACGACGGGGCGGACATTCTCGACGTCGGCGGGGAATCGACCCGGCCGGGGGCGACGCCGGTGTCGCTGGAGGACGAACTGGCCCGCGTGATTCCCGTCATCCGCGAACTGGCGGCGAAAACGGCCGTGCCGATCTCCGTCGATACGACGAAGGCCGAAGTCGCCCGGCAGGCGCTGGACGCCGGGGCGGCGATCGTCAACGACATCTCCGGGCTGACGTTCGACCCGCGGATGATCGACGTCTGCCGCGACGCCGCAGCCGGTATCGTCTGCATGCACATCCAGGGGACGCCGCAAACGATGCAGGACAACCCGACCTACGGCGACGTCGTCGCGGAAATCTGCGCGTTCTTCGCCGAGCGGCTCGCGACGCTGGAAGCCGCGGGCGTTCCGCCGGAAAGGGTCGTCCTCGACCCCGGCATCGGCTTCGGGAAGACCGCCGCGCACAACGTGGCGATCCTGTCGAACATCCGCCGCTTCCGCGCGCTCGGCCGGCCGGTGCTGATCGGCCATTCACGGAAGCGGTTCCTGAAAAAGGTCCTCGGCCGCGAGATGGACGAGCCGAACGCCGGCACGCTGGATGCGTGCGTGCCGGCGCATCCATCCTGGGCCGGCACGCTGGATGCGTGCGTGCCGGCGCATCCATCCTGGGCCGGCACGCTGGGCGTGTCGCTGGCGCTGGCCGCGCAGCACTGCGACCTGCTTCGCGTGCACGACGTCCGCGCGACCCGCGACGCGATGCTGGCGTACCGCACGATTCTGAGATGAGGCCGTCGCCTTTCATCCGGTGAAGGGTGGCCTGGGTTGGAGCGAAACGAAACCCCGGTGATCCACGCCACCGGGGCTTCCCTGCGGTCCAGCCCCGGCCACCCCGGGGCCGTCACGATTCGCCCGATTTGCGTTTGCGTCGCCGGCCGCGATTCCGCTTGCGGCGAGACTTGCGCGGGGGTTGCCCGGCGTCCTTCGCTTCGGCGGCGGCCGCGGGCTTCGCGTCAGGCGCCGTGGGGGGGGCGGGCGCCGCGGTCTCCGCTTTCGGAACGGGAGCGACCTCAGGCGGCTGCGGGGGGAGAGTCGGCGTTGCCGGTTCCCACGCTGGCGCGACGACGGGCACGGGGATCGCGGCGGGCATCGCGGCCGCCGGTTCCGTCCGCGCCTCCGGAGGCTCGTCGGCTTTTGGAAGTTCCGCCGGCTCGACGAGCATCGGGACGACAAAACCCCGCCGTTCCGGTTCGGCCGTCAGGTGCATCCACACGCCGGGCGATTCGCAATCGCAGCGCTGCGAAACGACGTTCCCCGGCAGCCGCCGCGTCCGCCCGCACTTCGGGCAGGTCCAGACGCGGCGAACGTCGTTGGCGATGCGATAACCGGGGCCTTTGATGGAAAAGTACCTGGTGAGTGGTGAGTGGTGAGTGGTGCAGGAGCCGTCGATGATGCGAGTGGAGTAATGGAGTGATGGAGTATTGAAGTGGGGTGGCTTCGCCTGACCACCACTCACCTACTCACCACTCACCAGCACGATCTTCGGTGGAGTTTTCAATGTCTGGAACACCACGCAGTACCGCTCGGTGAGTTTCAACAGCTTCGCCTGCGTCTCCGCGTCGGCGTCGGTGTCGAGGTCGAAGGAGACGCGGATCTCGCTGAAGCCGATCGGCACGTCCCGGCTGACCCCCAGCGTGCCGCGGAAGTCGAGTTCCCCTTCCGCCCGCACCGTCGCGGCGCGAATCGGAATTTCCATCGCGGTCGCGACGGCGGCGAGCGTCACGCCGGCACAGGAGACGAGCGATTCCAGCAGCATGTCCCCCGAACAGGCCCATTCGCCGCTGCCCCCCGTTGCCGGGTGCAGCCCCGCGGGGACGCCGGCGAATTTCGAATCGACGCGGCAGGTGACATTGTCGAAATCCACCGTCCCGACCGCCGAGAGCGTCTGCACCGCTGACGCGGGGTCTTCGCGGTAGCGGTCTTTGAGCGGTTTCTGCAGGGCGCGGAGTTGTTCGGCGTTCATCGAGTCGAAGGTCGAAAGCGAGAGATCGGAGAGCCCAGCGCGGCGAGGCCGCAACCAAAGCGAGACAGAAAGATTGGTGACAGAAAAATATCGACTCAGACGGACAACAGTTTTGGAACTGATGCCAATGTCTGTTCCAATCCTTCTATGACGGATCGTTCACATCATGCATTCCAACAGAAGCCAACTGAGGCAACAGAGAGAAATCCGCAATTCTCCGTCTTATCTTTCTGTCACCAATCTTTCTGTCTGTTCCTTGAATTCACCTTCCACGAATCGCCCACAGCGCCCCGAAGCTGCGGATATAGATCGTGCCGTTGGAAATCGCCAGCGACGCCGAGATGTCGTCGCCCATCGAGTTCTCCGCGAGCACCTTGAACTCGCGGCCGGCCTTGGTGACGGTGATCCAGCCGCGGCGGCTGGTGGTGAAGATCTTCCCGTCGGCGTACACCGGCGAGGCGCGGTGCCGGTCGCGGCGGGTCATCTTTTCGTAGATCAGCTTGCCGTCTTTGGCGTCGAGGCACATCAGGTTGCCGTTCTCGCGGCAGAGGTAGACGAGGCCGTCTTTGATGAGCGGCGAGGGAACGTCGGGCGTGTTCCGCGGGTAAGTCCAGGCGACGGCTTCTTTCTGCTTGTCGAGTTCCCCCTTGAAAGTCGGGCGGACCGCAAACACGGGATAGCGTTTCGCCGTGGGAATCACGACCAGCCCCTCGTTCGCGGCGGGCGAGGCGACGAACCGCAGCGTGTTGTGATAGCCGCGGCCTTCGTAGGGATTCATCCCCCCCATCCGCCAGATCTCGCCGCCGGTCTGCGGGTCGTAGGCGATCGTGTAGTCGGCCCCGTGCGTGATGAACTGGTCAACCTTGCCGACGGTATACATGATCGGCGACGCGTAGGAATGCCGGTTTTCGGCTTCCGCTTTGGTCAGACGTTTTTTCTGCCACAACGTCTTGCCGGTCTTCTTGTCGAGGGCGGCGATCATGGCCAGTTCGGGCCCGCGGCCCCAGACTCCGTGAATGAGCTGCAACAGCAGCCGGTCTTTCCACAGCACCGGCGACGACGACATGCCGAATTGAATCTGAAAGCGGCCGAAGCGGTCCTGCAGGTTGAAGTTCCAGATCTTCTTGCCCTCGAAGTCGTAGCAGCCGACGTCGCCGCTGCCGAACATCGCGTAGACGTATTTGCCGTCGGTCGTGGGGGACGGCGACGCGCTGTTGCCTTCGTCGCCACGGGCGCGGCTATTCCCTTTGCCGACGGTCGCTTCCCACAGTTTCTTCCCCCGCGTGCTGATGCAGATCAGCACCAGCTTGTCCCCGTCGACCGAGGTGACGAACACGCGGTCGTTCCAGACGACCGGCGACGCCCCCGCCGGCCCCGGCAGCGCGACCTTCCACGCCACGTTCTTCGTGCTGCTCCATTCGGTCGGCAGGTCCTTCTCGGTCGAGACGCCGTTCATCGTCGGCCCCCGCCAGTGCGGCCAGTTTTCGGCGACGGCCGATGCAGTCCAGGCGAGCGCCAGCAGGGAAGAGAGAATTAATCGGAACATCGGCATCGGAAGGCCCTCGGGCAGGCGTGAACGGGGAAACGGCCGGCAGTTCCCGGCGGGATGTTCAGTTTCCCGATTTTCCCCGCGACGGTCAACGGAGGGCAACATTGGAAACGAAGCGGGGGTGCTCGACGCACTTTGCAATTCGTTGTCGATTCGCCGGCGGGGGAACGCGGATCAACGCCGATCGAGCGGATCAGCGCGGATCAGAAATAGGTTTGGCGGAACGATTTCGTGGCAGAATGATTTGGAAACTTTGAAAGCCGGCAGGCATCCGCTTTCAGCGGTCCCCATTCCGGCTCGAAGGGAGTAAACCGACAGTTGTACGTTCGTGGAAGTCATTCTGCCTCGGAATCATTTAGCCTTTCCGTTCTTTTCATTCTGATCCGCGCAAATCCGCTCAATCCGCCGAATCCGCGTTCCCCTCGGCTGGGGATGGAATTCGCAAAGTGCGTCGCCCACCCACGATGCGCCCCGCTCGCCGGAACTCGTTCCACGCCCGGCGGATGTAGGAACCGATCCCGATCCCGGCCGCGCGGAACACACGGCGATGCCCGATCCACAGCACCGCCGCCGCCCCCGCGTACAGGCAGGAATGCAGGAACCGCTTGACCCGTCGGGCCGGCCGCGAGTATCGCCGCTGCAGAATCGCGATCCGCTCGCACTGGAACCGCACGTGGGCGACTTCATCCCGCAGGATCTGCCCGCACAGCTCACGCAACGCCGGGCAGTCGGTCGCGTCGCGGAGGGCGGCATAGTACACGTTCGCCAGAATCTCGGCGGTGACGAGCACGGTGATCGACAACTCCAGCCCCGCCCGGTGACGCAGCCAGCGGAATACGCCGTCGCTGAAGTTGCCCGCAATCCGCGGCAGGCCGGCTTCGTCAAGAATGCGGCCCAGCCATGCGGCGTGCTGCTGCTCTTCGCGAACGAACATCCGCATCGCGGGCAGGTAGTTCGGGTCGTCGACGTCGCCGGCGTGCCGCGCGGCGCATCGCAGCAGGTGCGTCCCCTCGCCGCTTTCGCCCCGTTGGAACACCGCGACGGATCGGGCGACCGCACGGCGTTCCGTTTGACTCAATGACGAAACGGTTTCCCACGGAATCGGTTTGCGATTCGCGGCGTTGCGGAGAAAATGCCGGCACCATTCGCCGGACGTCCGCGGTCCACTTGACGACTGCGGCGGCGTCAGTTCACGGAGCGCATCGGCGACTTCGTCGATCGTCGCGTCGAGCGTCGACGTGCCGGCCGTCAGCCCGACGACCCGGCAGCCGGCGAACCATGCCGGCTCGAGGTCGCCGGCGCACTGCACGTGATACGCCGGCGTCCCGTGCTCGCGGCAGAGGTCGGCGAGGCGGGCCGTGTTGTTCGAGTTCGTTCCGCCGACGACCACGACGGCGTCGGCCTGGGGAAGCAACCGTTCGACGGCTCGCTGCCGGTCGATCGTCGGCTGGCAGATCGTGTTGGCGAAGCGGATGTCGGCGTGCGGGTTCCGGTCGCAGATCGCTGTCCGGATTCGTTCCGCATGATCCGGCGGCGTCGTCGTCTGGCAGACGATCCCCAGCCGGTCGTGCGGCCAGGTGCGGACGTCGGCCGCGGCTTCCACGATGCTGTAGTCGACGAGATCACCGACCAGCCCGCGGACTTCCACGTGCCCCGCCCGGCCGACGACGACGACGTGCCGCCCCTCCGCCGCCAGCGCCATCGCCGCCTGATGCGCCCGCCGGACGAGCGGGCAGGTCGTGTCGACGAGCTGTTTGCCGTTCGCCGCGAGCCGGCCGCGCTCGGCATCGCTGACGCCGTGGGCGGTGATGAGCACGGCCGGCGACTCGGGAATGTCATCGCGCGAGGTCTCGGTTTGCTGGCGGAAACCACGGTCCGCCAATCGCTGCCGCACCGCTTCGTTGTGGACGAGTTCGCCGTGAATCGTCACCAGTTCCGGCCGTTCGATCCGCTCGGCAGTCGCCAGCGCGTCTCGGACGCCGAAACAGAAGCCCATCGAATCCGCGCGAATGACGTGCATGGGATTGTCCTATCGGTTCGGAAGCAACTTTGCATTGCAGAGTTAATAGACGCAATGAAACGCAAAGAAAATGGGGAAGACTTCACGCCGGACTCCAACCCTCACGCAACCGACGCGATGCGGCCGACGCGGGTTCGTAGTGACCGGCTTCAGCCGGTCCATCGACCGGCTGAAGCCGGTCACTACGAACATCCAGCGCGGCGGCGTCGGCGACGACCTGTTCCAGGACGCCGAGGTAGGCGACGAACCGCTGCCGGCCCTGCGGGGTGATGCGGCACAGCGTTTTCGGCCGCCGTTCCTGACGGCCTTTCCAGAGTTCGACCAGCCCTTCTTCCTGCAGCACTTTGAGATGCCGGTTGAGGTTGCCGTCAGAGAGGGCGCAGAGTTCCTTCAACTCGGTGAACAGCAGGCCGTCGGGGCGGGTCATCAGGCAAGTGAGGATCCCCAGCCGGGCCTTCTCGTGGATGGCGCGTTCCAGCCCGTCGTAGGCGAACCGGCCTTCGCCGTCAGTCGTTTCGGGATGATTCGTCATGGCCGCACTCCAGTCGCCAGTACAGGTTGGCCGCCGTCAGCAACTGCCCGACGCCGAAGGGAATCGCCATCGCCTCGGGCGCAAACGCCGCCGCGCCGCGGGCGAACAGCAGCGACGCGATCCCCGCCGCCAGATAGAACGCGCCGACCCACACGATCTCCCGCGGCATCACCGTGCAGGATGCGAACACGCCGAGGCTGAACAGCACTGCCCACAACCCCGGCAGCAGCCACAGCGTTTCCGGTGCAGACAGCGCAAGGACGGCCGTCACCGCGGCCCCCGCGACGACGCACGGCAGAAACCGGCTGACCGCCGAGACCGTCAACCGCACGAACCACGGCGACCCGGACCGCCGGCAGCGGACCGCCAACTCGACTCCGACCGCCACCGCCCCGACAACCGCGACCGAGAGCCACAGTCCCAGCCACGACAGCGGCGTCCGCGCCGGTTCGGGAACCAGCGCCGGCTGCACCCCGGCGGCGAGCAGCGCCAAAAGGCCGGTCGCGGCGACGGTGATCGACCGGTAGCCGCGAAACGTCTGCGCGTGGGAGAGCCGCGATTGAATCTCGGCGATCTGCACTGCCGCGAGTCTGGGGTCCATGCCGGCCTCCGGGAAATTGCCTTTGCGTTACAAAGTAACGCGGGCTGAGGCCGTCGTCAAGAGGAACGCGGATGACCCAGCGCGGCGAAGCCGCGACCAAAGGGAAAACAACACGGCTCAGATTCCACTCAGTCAGCCGGAAGTAGAAACCGCTGATGAACGCTAATCCAAACCTTTTCAAATCAGCGTCCATCAGCGTGTATTAGCGGTTGGGTCTGACTGGGCGCGGCGAAGAATTCTGCGCACCGTGCAAAAACTTTGACCGTTTGCAATGCCGATTGAGCGGATCTGCGCGGATCAGAATATGGTTTGGTAGATCACTCTGCCTTTCCATTATCTACCCTCTGATCCGCGCAAATCCGCTCGATCCGTTGAATCCGCGTTCCCCTGGCTGCACACGCGGATTCGCACTACCCCAGCAGCACGCCGTTCCGCGCCAGCGACTGCAATTCCTGGTCGAGCAGCCGTTCCAGCAGTTCCGGGCGTTGTTTCGCGTCCTGGCGGACGCCGTATTGCTCGATGACGATCGTTCCGTCGGCGGCGAGGCCCTCGAGGAACTCGCAGAGCGTCTTGCGGTCGCGGGTGCCGTCCAGCAGCGGAAGCAGGCGTTTCGTGAGGTCGTTGAGCTGCATCATCCCGTGGGCCAGCGTGGTGACGTACTGCTCGCCCGCAACGGCCTGGTGCACCGCGAGCGGGCTGGCGGCGGGGCGGTCGCCCGGTTTCGTCGCGTAGCGGGGGGGGCGGTTCTGCAGGGCGATCAGGTCTTTGGCGAACAGTTCCAGCACCAGGCCGGCCAGGTCCCCCAGGTCCTGCTGGTGGCCTTCCGCGTCCCGCACGAGCACTTTGCCCATTTCGTTGTGCGCGAACGACGACAGCTCGTCGAACTTCACCATCTCGGGGTAGATGCGGCCCAGTCCCAGCAGGGCGGCTTTGTGGATCGGCTTCGTGACCGTCACCGTCGGACCGCCGCCGGAGCGGAACGACAGCTCCTCGAACGACGACAGGTTCAGCTCGCCTTCGTCCGGCCGCAGGTCCGTCCCCACGAACAGGCCGGAAAGCTGCCGGCGGCCGATCTGCCGTTGCGGAGTGATCTCGTGCCGGCACAGCAGCGTGCGGCGGAACGTGCGATTGCGAAGGAAGTCGAGGTACTGCTCGGTGTGAATCAGCCCGGCGTTCAACTCGCGGAGCGTCTTGTCGACGTGGCTGCCGCAGTTGGCCGCGACCATCTCGCTGAACTGCGATTCCGCCAGATACCGCAGGTTGTGCTTTTCCGCCCGCTCGACGAACTCGAAGAAGAACAGCGGGTCGTTCACGTCTTCGAGGTGTTCGTGGTACAGGTAGGAATCCCGCCGGCCGCGGATGATCTCCAGCTCCCGCCGCAGCAGCGCGTGGTACGTTTCGTCCCCCGCCGACCCGGCGTTGATGAGAAAATCGAGCAGCGCCCGCGCCTGTTGAATCTGCGACTGCGGGTCCTCGAACTGGCGGGCGTGAAAGCACATCATCTGCCGCACCATCCCCCGCAGGTACCAGCCGGGGTTCGTGTTGTAGCTGATGTACGCGACACCGTTGGTCGAAAGCTGCTTGTCGCAGATGTCGAAGATCTTCTCCTGTACCTCGCGGCTCACCCAGGAGAAGACTCCGTGGCAAAGGATGTAATCGAACTGCCCGTCATCCGGGCCGACGTCGAGAATGCTCTTGTGCCGCAGTGCGACGTTCTTCAGCCCCAGGGCTTCGATGACCTTCCAGCCGTCGGCGAGCTGCCGTTTCGAGAGATCGACGCCGAGTAACGTCGCCCCGGGGATGGCGACGGCCATCGGAATCAGGTTCCCCCCCGCCGCGCAACCGAGTTCCAGCACGCGGGCCGAGTCGACGTCCGGCGGCGACATCCCGAACAGTTGCGCCATCGTCGCCAGATGATCGGGATGGGTGGCGGAATACGGATGGCTCTCGTAGGGGAGGGCGTCGTAGCTGGTGACGACGGCGTTTTCTGCGGTCGGTGCGTCCATGAGGGGGTCGAGAGGTCGAAGGTCGAAGGTCGGAAGGTCGAAGGTCGGAAGGTCGAAGGTCGGAAAGTCGAAGGTCGGAAAGTCGAAGGTCGGAAAGTCGAAGGTCGGAAAGTCGAAGGTCGGAAAGTCGAAGGTCGGAAGATGCCGGATTCGCTAACGTTCCACTTCTGACTCTTCGACTTTCGACTCTTCGACTCTTCGACTTTTCGACTTTCGACTGGTGATTACCCCGGTCAAAGCCCGTAGATGTGCTGGATCGGCGTCTTGTGGCCCCAACTGATCTCTTCGATCGTCAGCTCGAAGACGGTGGCGATTCGCTGGCGTTCCGCCGGGCTGGGGGTCCAGCGGCCCAGGACGATTGCGGTCACCCGCTGCTCGTCCAGACCGGAGGCTTGCGACAGTTCGGGGATCGTCAGTTTCCGTTGCTGGCAGAGATCGCCGACGCTGGTGGCCATGGTTGCTCCTTCGGGCGTCGTTGGTGCGATGGAAGGGAGGATGGAAGAGGGAGGATAGAGGATGGCCCATTGTCGTGTCATCCTCGAATCGTCAGTTGACCCTATCTCCAGAACCGTCATGCCCCTTGTTGCCCTCTGGATATCGCTCTGGATAGATCGTAATTCGCAGCGTCGCGCCGACTTCGGCAATTCGCCGAAGTGTCGTGTTGGAGAGTCCCTGATTGAACGCCCACGGTTCGTCGCCGCAACCATAGCCGATACAGAATTCGCGGACCGTGCATTTCCGCCATGCCGCGTGCAGCGGTGGAGGTAGCGATTCAATCACGTCGAGCATCGCGACGATGTGCTGCTCCGGTTGCCGGTCATTGATGAACTCCTCATCGACCTCCAGGCATGAGTACCACAGGCGGTCCTTTCCGCGATTCAGACCCACCGGTGAGACCCCCCGCGCTTCCAGCGCGTCCGCCAGTTGCGAGAGATCCTGCGCCGATACGAGATCAAGATCGGTGTTGAAGTACTGGATCGTCATTTCGTCCGTCCCCCGGCCATCCTCCATCCTCTATCCTCCCTCCTCACTTCTTCCCTCTGCTTCGCGCCGGAAATCCTTCTTCAACCCAAACCGGTGATACCGCACGTTCCGCGGGTCCATCACGTGACCCCAGATGACGTCGGCGATCGGCACGCCCAGCGCGTTCGCCACGCGCTGCCGCTCCGACGGACTGGGCGTCCAGCGGCCGAAGACGATGGCTTCGACCCGTTTGAACGGCAGGCCGCTGCGATCGACGAGGTCGTCGAGGGTCAGGTCGTTTTGTTCGAGGAGGACGTCGACGGTGGGCATTTGGGGGGAAAGGGATTGAAAATTGAGAATTGGGAATTGAGAATTGCAAATTGGACGAAGGCGATCGATCGCGGTCTGTTCACAATTTTCAATTCTCAATTCTCAATTCTCAAATTTCAATCCTGCCCCGCGAAAACCTTCCGCTCGCGCCAAACGGCGCAAACCGGCAGCGGGATTGCCGGTTGCATGGCGACCTGTCATAATCGTGGTGGATGAGACAACGGCCTTTCGTGTCCACCGATCGCGGTGCGCCCGCTCGCGGTACCGGCGGCACTCGCCTCAGAATGCCGGCGTTCTGCCGGTCTCGCCGCACCACTGAGTTTCCCGCACGACGGATTCTACGACAGCATTCTGGAAAGGTTGCAAGCCCATGGCAGTCGGAACGATCGACCGCACGACCGACGTCCCGCTGGAACGGGAAACGGAGCAGAAATTCGAATACCCCGGTATCCCCACCACCTGCGACGGGGCGGAAGCCGTTGTGTGGGTCGAAACCCGCATCTCGCAGGGGTCCGGGGCGTATCCCATCACCAGTTCGACCACGATGGGGGGCGGATTCAACACGGCCTCGCAGAACGGCGTCCCCAACCTGTGGGGGGAGCAGCTCGTTTTTCTGGAACCGGAAAGCGAGCATTCCGCCGCGACCATTTGCGAAGGCTTCGCAGCCGCCGGCGGCCGGGTAACGAATTTCACATCCGGGCAGGGACTCGTACTGATGAAAGAGGTGTTGTACACAATCTCCGGCAAACGGCTGCCGGTGGTGTTCAACATCGGTTCCCGCGCGCTGACCAGCCAGGGGTTGAACGTTCACGCCGGCCACGACGACGTGATGAGCGTGGCCGACGTCGGTTGGGGGGTGCTGTTCGCCCGCAACGCGCAGGAGGCCGGCGACCTGTGCCTGATTTCCCGCCGCGCCGCCGAGAACTCCCAGACCCCGTTCATGAACGTGCAGGACGGGTTCCTGACGACGCACACGGTGGAATCGGTGCGGCTGCCCGAACCGGAATTCATGAAGGAGTACATCGGCGCTCCGTCCGAAAAGCTGATGAACCTGATGGACACGGCCAACCCGATGATGTCCGGCGTGGTGCAGAACCAGGATTCCTACATGAAGGGCAAGATCGCCCAGCGGACGTACTACGACAAAGTCGAGCCGGCGCTGAAGGAAGCGTTCGAAGAGTTCTACCGCAAGACCGGCCGGCGGTACGGGTTCGTGGATGCCTACCGCTGCGATGACGCGGAGTTCATCCTGGTCGGCATGGGCTGCTACATGGAGACGGCACAGACGACAATCGACTACCTGCGTGACAGGGGCATCCCGGCCGGCTGCCTGAACATCTACTGTTTCCGGCCGTTCCCGGCGAAACAGATCGTGGATGCATTGAAGGATTGCACCGCGTTCACCGTTTACGAGCGGATGGACGACCCGCTCTCGACGACCGGCAACCATCTGACCCGCGAGATCAAGGCGGCGTTCTGCGACGCGGCCAACGGCGCCAACGGGCAGGAGAAAATCGACCGTATCCCGCGGATTTACCACGCCGCCGCCGGTCTCGGCAGCCGCGACGTCCGCCCCGGCGACATCATCGCCACGTTCGACAACATGATCAACGACGGCCCGCACTTCTTCTGCGTGGGGATCAAGCATCCGCTCGCCATCGACATGAAGGACGACCCGGACTTGCGGCCGCCGGGAGCGTTTTCGATGCGGGGGCATTCCGTCGGCGGGTTCGGCTCGGTGACGACGAACAAGGTCATCGCGACCATCGGCGGGCAGGTGTTCGGGAAGGACGTGCAGGCCTACCCGAAATACGGCAGCGAAAAGAAGGGCTTGCCCACGACGTATTACCTCACGATCGCCGACACGCACATCTATTCGCACAGCGAATTGGAATTCGTCGATCTCGTCGTGCTGAACGACACCAACGCCCTGTTCAGCGGCAACCCGCTGACGGGCATGGTGGAAGGGGGCTCGATCTTCATGCAGAGCGCCTACAGCAGCCCGGCCGACGTCTGGCAGCGGATTCCCGCGCACCACAAGAAGACCATTCGCGACCGGAAGCTGCGGGTGTACTTCGTGGACATGGTCAAGATCGCCCGCGAGGTCGCCTCCGAGCCGGACCTCGAAATGCGGATGCAGGGGATCGTGCTGCTGGGGGCGTTCCTCAAGCTCACCCCCTACGCCAGCGAACTGAACATGGACGACGAACAGGTCTACGCCGGCGTCGAAAAGGCCCTGCGAAAATACTTCGGCAAACGCGGCGAACAGGTCGTCGCGGACAACCTGACCTGCGTGAAACGCGGATACGGGGAGATGCAGGAGATTCCGGCGGATGTGATGTTTGGAGGGAACGGGCAGACTTGATGCGTCCATGTATCATGAAAGGTTGGCGATGGCTTTCTTTGACAATTCACGCAAGAAGAATGCAGATGTGCAGCGCAAGAAGAACGCAGACGCACAGCAACAGTACCTCGAACGGCAGCTTCAAAACGCATTCAAGAAGGCGTATCAAGAGTTCATCGGCGAGGTAAAGCGACATCGAGCCTTGCCCACAATCACTTCGTCAATATTTCTTAAATCGAAAGAGCAGGCGTTTCTGGAAGAGCCGACGACACTGCGAGAAACCCGTGCGGTCAGAATCTATTCCGGAGATTCATTTGGGGGTGTATTCAGGATTGCGAAGGGGATCTATCTGGGTGGATCGAGTACAAATGGAACTTCAGAAAGCCATCAAGAATGGCGCACGATTGACAATGGAGCCTTGGTTCTTACAGATCGACGCATGGTGTTTTGCGGTCAAAGTGAGAACAGATCGATTCCAATTGACAGAATTGTCTCGATTAAGCCTCTGTATGACGCGATCGTTGTGTCTGCCGAAACGCGAAAAAAGTCGATGATGTTTACCGTGAATAACAGTGCTATCTGGTCGACGGTGCTCTGGATCATCAGAACGGCTGATGATCCGTTCGAACTTGGTAATTTAGCTGACGAGATGAATCTCGAAGTCCATTAGGGAACTGCCGGCCGTGCACTTCGCTGTGACTCGACCAAACAGTGGCGTTTGACAGCCAGGAACAGACCAATGAAGAGTTCACTGCTCGCACTCACCATGCTGTGCATCGCCGGTTGTGGATCGGCTCACAACGAAGGCAACAATACCGCCGCGGCCAATCAGGATCAAAAGGCTGCCGACACTCCGCGGCAGCACTCGAGGCCCCAACCGTCTCCTCAAATGCAGAAAGACACGCAGGATGCGCAAGCACTCAGGGATGAATTACAAGGAATCAAGCTGCTTCTGGCCAGCAATGCCAAGAAAGTGAAACCACTGATAGATGAACTTCAAAAGATTCAAGCTGTCCACGAACAACGAAAGGCACTCTACAAGTTGATCGATGACGAGGGAGGATTGATTCGGAAGGACGCAACCGTAAAGTCGCGAAAGGACTTTAGCCCAAAGGTTCAAGAGCTTTGGAAAAAGGATGCTGAAGCCGGATATAGGTCAACTGTTCTCGCCCGAAAGGAAGTCGAACAGCAGCTTGGCCCATACCTAAAGCGCAAGAGGGACTTGATGTTGCGTGCTGAAGAGGTCAGCGCACGGCTCCTTGTCATCGAGAGTCGGATCAAACGCGCCAAGAGCGATTGATGGAAATCCGCAGCACGATGTCACTTAAAGAAGCATTTCAGAAAAGTCTTGAACTCGGCGACAGTGCAGACGACTTGCTGGACCTCGTGCGCGATTACAAGGCGAAGGGTCTGAGCCAGCGCGAGGCATACGACGAATTGCAGGAACTCTGGTTGTCGTATGGGTTCGACGACGACGATCACGACGGGGTTAATCCCATCCGCGACAACCTGGAATACGTGATGGAAATCGTGTGGGGTTTCTGCCCGGCCGGTCGGGCTCTTTGGGAAGGATCGCTGTCACAGCAACGCCAACCGACTTGAACATAAGGAATCCATACAAATTATGGTTCGGAGGGCGCGACGTATCTATCGCGAGCTGACGCCCGAGCAGAAGGCGCAACTCAAGGAGTGGCGGGCGCAGATCGAAGAGGAACTGCCGGACCTGATCGAACGGCATCGAATGGCCAAGGCTGCGGAGGAAGAAGGCACGTTCAGCGGCGAATTGCGGCGACAGATTCACCGCGGCGGGGTGCCAATCACTGAGCTTGCCCGCAAGAGCGGGATTGAGTTGACCGAGCTCGACGAGTTTCTGACGGGAGAGCGAACGTTGCCGTCGAGTACGATCGACCGGATCGTGGAAGTGCTCGGATGCAGACTCGTGCCCGTTGAAGAGGTGAAATGACGATTGGACAGGTTCAATGGCAATCGGACAGGTTTGACGACGGGCAAACGGGTCGGCCGAAATGCCTGATAAGAACATCAAGGTGGTTGAAGCCAACCCATCAACGTTCGAGGCGGAGGACGCGAATGATTCCAGATTTTCGATCCACGGCGATCTGGTCGATGGATACCTCAGGTTCGACGTTGTTGCCGAGACGATAGCGGGGGAGCGTGGAACGATCAGAGGTTTCGAGTTTTTCGACGCGATGATGGCACACTTCGGAGATACGGTCACCGCGATCGAGGGAGATTGGAGCGACCTGATCCCCGAATTGACAGGAAATCTGGACCGTTTCAACGAACAGACGGCGGCCGGAAGTCCTCAGCAACAGGCGGCGCTGGAAACCTGGACTGGACGAATGGCAGTCCGTCACGGATTCACCTCGATTGAGATCAAACATGCGCTCCCCCCGGACGCGGAAGGGAGCTATCGCGAGGTCCTCGTGCACTTCCGCAAACCATGAGGCTGACGATGGCCGTTGATCAACAGATTGTCGAAGAGCTTCGCCGGATGTTCCTCGACGGTGCCACGCCGTCACGATTGGTTCGCTACGTCGTTACGAACGCGCCCGAACGTGACGACAGCGAGCGACTGCGACGCGTCGTGCAGTCGTATTTTGATGAAGCATTCGGCATCTTACTGCGCCGAATCCCGTTGGACCCCGCGGACCTCAGGAACAGTTTTTCCAATCCAGGACTGAATCAGATTCCCCTGCATCGGATCGTTCAAGGCCGTGCCGAATGGGCGTCGCAGCGAAAGGATGAAGATCGCTGGCTGGGCGAATTGAAAGCGACCAATCCCGGTCAATTGAATGACTCGGTCGACCTCAGCCGGGAAACCGAACTCGCAGGCGTTATCGACGATCTCGACGATCCAGCCAGAATGGCGATCAAGCGTTGGATCGGCAACATCAATTACCTGTACGAACTCGTCGAGATCCTCGCCGCGCTCGCCGAGCGATTGCAGGACAAAATCGACCGGCTCGAGGAGCAGATAGGCCACGAAGCCGAGCCGGTCGGCGCCGGCCATCAGTCTCTCGAATCATAAACACCGAATCTGAACTTCAACCCCCGAAGGAACAATATGCCCACCGCCCAAACCCTCCCCACCATGAACGCCGCCAACGAGCGCGACCCGTATAACAACAACAGCTACGGGACGCTCGTCGATTCCGAGTATCTCCTCGTCGACCTGCCGATCCTCGACGTGCGCGACTTCAACGAGCGGATCATCCGCAGCTACGAAGACGGGGACGCCGAAAAGGGGCTGGAAGCCGACCTGTCGGTGGCCCGCTCGTTGATTCCCGCCGGCACCGCGACGCTCCGCGACTTCAGCTACGTCGCCCCGGAAATCCCGGATTACATCACCGAAAACTGCACCGGCTGCATGGACTGCGTCACCGAATGCCCCGACACGGCCATTCTCGGCAAGGTCCTCTCGGAATCGGAGCTGGCCGCCAAGCTGGCCACGATTCCCGATGAAAACGACCGCAAAATGTTCGAGGCCCAGTGGTCGAAAACCCGCAAATACTACGACGGGCCGCAGAAGAAAGGGAAGGAAGGGGGCCGGTTCAACATCATCATCGATCCCAGCAAATGCAAGGGGTGCGCGGAATGCGTGACGGTCTGCGACGATCTCGCGCTGAAGATGATCCCCAAGACCGAAGAGACGATGGACCAGATCCGCAAGAGCCACAGGTTCTTCAAGGAGTTCGGGCCGTCGAACACGGACTACATCAACGACAACCTCCTGATCGACATGATGCTGAAAGAGGAGACGCACATCTACGTCGGCGGAGCGGGTTCCTGCGCCGGCTGCGGTGAAGGGACGGCGCTCCGCATGATGTGCGCCGCGACCGGGGCGAAGTACGGCAACCAGTGGGGCATCATCGCCGCCACCGGCTGCAATACGGTCTACACCTCGACGTACCCGTACAACCCATATCTGGTCCCGTGGACGAACTCCCTCTTCGAAAACGCCCCCGCCGACGCGATGGGCGTCCGCGCCCGCTGGGACCAGATGGGCTGGAACGACAAGCCGCTGTGGTGCATCGGCGGCGACGGGGCCATGTTCGACATCGGGTTCCAGTCGCTCTCCCGCATGCTCGCTTCCGGAATGAACATCAAAATCTTCGTGCTCGACACGCAGGTCTACTCCAACACCGGCGGGCAGGCCTCCACCAGCACGTACATCGGCCAGAACACCAAAATGAGCGTGCACGGCAAGAAATACGGCGGCAAGCAGGAACGCCGCAAGGAAATCGCCCAGATCGCGATGATGCACCCCCGCACCTACGTCGCGCAGACCACCTGCGCCCACACCAACCACTTCTACAAGTCGGTGCTCGGAGCGCTGGAGTTCGACGGCCCGGCGGTCATCTGCTGCTACACGACCTGCCAGCCGGAACACGGCGTGGCGGACAACATGGCGACCGACCAGGCGCGGCTGGCCGTCGACACCCGCGCCTTCCCGCTGATGATTTACGATCCGACGAAGGGGTCGAAGATCAAAGAACGCCTCTCGCTGCAAGGGAACCCCGCCATGAAAGAGGACTGGTGGACCAACCCCAAGACCAGCGAAGTCGTCGACTTCATCGACTTCTGCCGCAGCGAAGGCCGCTTCGCGAAGCACTTCGACAAGGACGGCAACCCGTCCGAAACGCTGCTGTGGGGGCGGGAGGAACGGCTGGAAAACTGGCGTCAGTTGCAGGAATTGGCCGGCATCATTTGACGGCGACGACGGCGTGCGCGGGCCGTGACAGTCAACATGGTGAGGAATTCGATCGATGATGCGATCCCCCCGAAATCGACGGCGTGCCTGCGTACTTTCCTGGCTGCTGATCGCGATCGCGACCGGCTTTTCCGGCCCGACCGCCGACGCCCAGGGGCCGAAAGAAAAGGAGGCGATCAAGAAAGGCGTCGATTTTCTCCGCAAGACGATCAAACCGTTCGACGGTATCTATGCCGTCAATGGGGCCAACGTCCTGGCCGCCTATGCCATGCTCAAGGGGGGCGCCACGCCGGGCGACCCCGTGGTCGCGGGCGTCATCGCGTCGCTGAAGAGCCGGCTGGCAAGCGGGGAATACAAGCCCGCCGGTAACGGGATTTACTCGGCCGGCTGCGAACTGATGCTGCTCGAGGCGGCCACTCCGCCGGGCAAGCCCTCGATGTATCACAAAGAAATGCAGCTCATCGTCGACTTCATCGTCAAGAACCAGGATTCCAAGGGCTACTGGAATTACCTCGGCGGCGACATGCACGGCGATTGCAGCGTCACCCAGTACGGCATTCTCGGGTTGTGGGCCGCCGAACGCGCGGGAGTCAAAGTCCCCGGGGAGACATACGACAAGGCCGCGGCGTGGCTGATGGGCTCGAACCAGACGGCCAAGGGAGGTTTCTGCTATCGGCCCACCCGCGACGGACGAAATCCCTCGCTGAGCATGACGGTCGCCGGCGTTTCCTCGCTGCTGATCGCCCGGCGGTATCTGCATCCCAATGACGCGGCGAATCTGCGCAACAAGAAAGCCGCCCCGAAAAAGCAGGGCGTCGTCGAAGTCGTCGACATCGACACCGAAATCTCCAAACAGAATGACGGGAAGAAGAAGGCGAAATCCACCTACCGTCCGGTGCTTTCGTTCGCACAGTTGACCGGCAGCGCGCGACGCGGCCTGGGTTGGATCGAGGGCAACTACCAGCTCGTCGACTGGCCCTACTACACGCTGTACGGCGTCGAACGCATGGCGGCGCTGGGCCGGTTGCGGACGATCGGCAAGCACGACTGGTACGCGGAAGGAAGCGATTGGCTGCGGAAAGAGCAGCGGAAAGACGGAAGCTGGACCCACCGACGCGAAGGAGTGCTCCCCGCCACGAGTTTCGCCATCCTCTTTCTGGGTCGCACGACGTCGAAGATCCTCGGCGAAGTCCTCCCGGATTTGCTGGGGGACGGCCTGCTGCGGGGAGGCCACGGGCTGCCCGCCGACCTCTCGACGATTGAAGAAGGCCAGGGTGGGGCCATCAAAAAGCGCACCAGCCTGGGGCCGATCGACGACCTGCTGCTCGAGCTGCAGAAACCCGAAAAGCTCGACGTGCCGGAGGTGCAGAAGGCGATCGTCGAAAGAATTCAGCTCGGCGACCGCAAACAGTGGCTGCAACCGGCCAGGCGGAAACAACTGCTGCGGATGGTCAACCACAAAAGCCCCGAAGTGCGGAAAGTCGCCGTGTGGGCCCTGGGCCGGACCGGCAACATCGACGTCGCCGCGATCCTGATGGACGCCCTCGAATCCGACCCCGACGTCGACGTCGCCGTCGAGGCCCGCAACGCGCTGTGCTGGCTGGCCCGCAAGCCGAACGGGTTCGGATCGCCCGAAACGCCGAAGTATCCCGCCGGCGCCACGAAGGCCCAGCGCCGCCGGGCCGCCGACGACTGGCGCTCGGCCGCCGTCCAGCGCTGGAAGAAGTGGTACCTTCAGGTTCGCCCGTATCGGGAGCGCGACGATCTGAAAGAGACCGGTGTCCCGGCCAAGGCCAACGGGTAGCAGGCATTCGCCGTCCGCGGAACCATCCGCGTGCGTGTTGGAGTTGTAAGGCAGCGGCGGGAAAATAAGCTACCAGTCGCAGGTGTAAAGACGATGTCCCGTCCTTCCACGGGCGATGAGGGATGAGAGATGAAGGATGAGAGATGAGCGATCCGCCGTTTCATCCCTCATCC
>Ga0268386_10000282_pt1 | contig 30973 bp, 25 predicted proteins | sample RVTome_15_FD_200260 | JGI IMG/M metagenome (GOLD analysis project Ga0268386, IMG submission 200260) | Soil microbial communities from uranium-contaminated site in the Upper Colorado River Basin, Wyoming, United States - RVT150D86... ... | reverse complement strand
CGAAGCCTTCGACTCGGGCCAGCCTCGCGATCATCGCCTGGAAGCGCTCGAAACGTTTCCGGTCTGGGTCTGCGCCGCCCTGGAACCACAGGGGCAGGGGGCGCGAGGGCGAAAGGTCGAGTTCGGAGCGGATCTGGCGCACCCCCTGGATCACCGACTTGAGCCATTCGACGTCCTCGATGGTTTCATCGGCCCGCGCGCCGGATGCCCGGGCCGTCGGGTACGACTGGGTCATGATGCTGACGCCGTCGATGCCCAGCGGTTCGCGGAGACGTTGCCAGATCTCCTCGGTGATGAAGGGCATGAGCGGGTGTATGGCGCGCAGCAGCCGCTCCAGGACGCTGAGCAGCGTATGGCGGGTTGCCGCCTGCTGCTCGCGGCTGCCTTCCTGCAAGGCTGCCTTGGAGAATTCCAGGTACCAGTCGCAATACTCGTTCCAGGTGAACTCGTAAAGGACCTGCGCCGCCAGGTCGAGGCGGAACGACTCGAGGTGCCGGTCCAGCTCCGCGAGGGTGGCGTCCAGGCGGGCCTCGATCCATTGTTCCACTTCACCGCCGTGGTCTTCCGCCGCGTCGGCGGCGGCAATCTCGCCGCCCTCGGTTTGGCCCAACACGTAGCGTGCCGCGTTCCAGATCTTATTGCAGAAATTGCGATAGCCCTCGATGCGGCCGAGGTCGAAGCGGATGTCTCTTCCTGTGGTGGCCAGCGAGGCGAAGGTGAAGCGCAGGGCGTCCGTGCCGTAGGCGGAGATGCCGTCGGGAAATTCCTTGCGTGTCGTCTTCTCGATGGCCGGCGCCATCTGCGGCTGCATCAGACCCGTCGTCCGCTTGGCGATCAGGTCGTCGACAGCGATGCCGTCGATGAGGTCGAGAGGGTCGAGTACGTTGCCCTTGGACTTCGACATTTTCTGTCCGTGGGCATCGCGGATCAGGCCGTGGATGTAAACGGTGTGAAAGGGCACGTCGCCCTGGAACTTCATGCCCATCATGATCATGCGGGCCACCCAGAAGAAGATGATGTCGAAGCCGGTCACCAGCACGTCGGTGGGGTAAAAGCGTGCCAGGCGCTCGGTCTCCTTCGGCCAGCCCAGTGTAGAGAACGGCCACAGCGCCGAGGAAAACCAGGTGTCGAGCACGTCCTCGTCCTGGCTGAGTGGCGTGGCCTCATCCAGCCTCGAGCGCCTGCGCGCGTCGGCCTCGTCCATGCCGACGTGAATATTCCCTTCGGCGTCGTACCAGGCCGGTATACGGTGTCCCCACCACAGTTGGCGGCTGATGCACCAGTCCTGGATTTTGTGCATCCAGGCGTAATAGGTTTTGTCCCAGTTCTCCGGCACGAAGCGGATGCGTCCGTCCTCCACCGCCGCAATGGCAGGCCGGGCCAGCGGCTCGATTTTTACGAACCATTGATCGGTGAGAAACGGCTCCACCACCGCGCCCGAGCGGTCGCCGCGCGGGATCACCATGCGGTGGTCCTCGACCTTTTCAAGCAGGCCTTCCTTCTTGAGGTCGGCGACGATGCGTTCGCGGGCAACGAAACGATCGAGGCCGCGGTAGGCCTCCGGTGCGTTGTCGTTCAGGGTCGCATCGGGGTTCAGCACGTTGATCTGATCGAGGCCGTGGCGCTGGCCGACTTCATAGTCGTTGAAATCGTGCGCGGGCGTGATCTTGACGCAGCCCGTGCCGAACTCGGGGTCGACGTAGGCGTCCTCGATGACGGGAATCTGCCGGCCGGTGAGCGGCAGCTCCAGCATCTCGCCCAGCAAATTGCGGTAACGGGGGTCCTCCGGGCTGACCGCCACCGCGGTATCGCCCAGCATGGTTTCGGGCCGCGTGGTGGCCACCACGACGTCGCCGCGGCCGTCGGCCCGCGGGTAGCGGATGTGCCACAGCTTGCCGCCTTCTTCCTGTGATAGAACTTCGAGGTCGGACAGCGCGGTGCGCAGCTCCGGGTCCCAGTTGACGAGGCGCTTGCCGCGGTAAATCAGGCCGCTTTCATAGAGCTCGACGAAGACAGTCCGCACGGCCCCGGACAGCGGATCGTCCATGGTGAAGCAAAAGTGCTCCCAGTCGACCGAGGCGCCCAGCCGGCGCAGCTGACGTTCGATGGTGCCGCCCGATTCTTCCTTCCAGGTCCACACGGCCTCCTCGAACTTCTCCCGCCCCAGTACGTGGCGGGATGTGCCCTCGGCGGCAAGTTGGCGTTCAACCACCATTTGGGTGGCAATGCCGGCGTGATCGACTCCGGGCTGCCACAGCGTGTCGCGGCCCTGCATGCGCCGCCAGCGCGTGAGGGCGTCCATGATGGTGGACTGGAAGGCGTGTCCCATGTGAAGGCTGCCCGTGACGTTGGGCGGCGGCAGCATGATGCAGTAACTCTCGCCCCCCGCCATGGGCGCGAAATAGCCGCGCTCCTCCCAACGCCGGTACCAGGCTTCCTCGATGGCCTGCGGTTGATAGCTCTTGTCCACCGGTTCAGACCGCTCGCGCGGCAGATCAGCGGGCCAGGTCGATGAGGAACTGCGTCAGCAGGCCGGTCGGACGCCCGGTGGCGCCCTCCGTCTCCCCCCATTTCCACGCCGAGCCCGCAACGTCCAGGTGCGCCCAGGCCTGATCGCTGGCGAAACGGGACAGGAAAACACCTGCCGTGATGACGCCCGCCGGCATCCCGCCGACGTTCTTGAGGTCGGCGAAGGGCGTCTCGAGCTGCTCCAGGTACTCCTCCCAGATCGGCAGCCGCCAGGCGCGGTCCATGCTTTTCTCCCCGGCATCCAGCAGCCGCTGGGCGAGGGTGTCGTCGTTGCTCATGAGACCGGAGGCGTGGTGGCCCAGCGCGACCACGCAGGCGCCCGTCAGGGTGGCGGCGTCGATAAGATAACGTGGCTTGAAGCGCTCGGCATAGGTCAGCGCATCGCACAGGATCAGCCGGCCCTCGGCGTCGGTGTTGCGAATTTCGATGGTCTTGCCCGACATACTGGTGAGCACGTCGCCCGGGCGGTAGGCATTGCCATCCGGCATGTTCTCGACCGCGGGGACGATGCATACGACGTTGAGGGCGAGGCCGAGTTCGGCGCAGGCTACGAAGGCTCCCATCACGCCGGCCGCACCGCACATGTCCATTTTCATCTCGTCCATGTTCGGAGGCGGCTTGAGGGAAATGCCGCCTGTATCGAAGGTGACGCCCTTTCCGACCATCACCACCGGCTGGCCATCTGGCTTCCCGCCGGAATACTTGAGGACGATCAATTTCGGGTTGTTGGCGCTGCCGCGCGCAACGCCCAGCAGCGCGTCCATGCCGAGCTCCGCCATGTCCGCGGCTTCAAGGACCTCGAGTTCGACCTTGTCGTAGGCCGCGGCGATGGCTTTCGCCTCCTGTGCAAGGTAGGCCGGATTGCAGATGTTGGGCGGAAGATCGCCGAGGTGGCGGGCCTTCAGGAAGCCCTTGGCCATCCCCCGCGACTCCTCTATGGCTTGTTCCGCTCCGGGGCCGTCGTGGAAGGTCGCAGCCTTGAGCGGCACCGGCGCATCATCCTTGCGCCGCTTGGTGGAGGTGTAGAGATAGTTGGCGCGCTGCAGGGCGAGGGCGAGCTGGCGCAGCCGCCAGTTTGTGTCCACCCCGTCGATCTCGAGATCATGCGCGAAGACATGGCATTCGGTTAGCGGATGGTCCCGCAAGGCCTGACCGGCGGCCAGGCAGGCGCGGTCCCAGCGTGCCGCACTGAGTTTCTCCTGTTTGCCGACGCCGATGACCATCAGGCGCTCGGCGGCGATGCCCGGGAGGCCGTGGAGCATCGTGGTCTTGCCCATTGAGGTGTTGACGTCGCGGCACTCGAGCAGATGCGAGAGCCGACCGTCGCTCGCGCGATCGATTTCCTGCGCCGAGTGGGTCAGCGCTCCGCCTTCCGCTGCAGCGATCACAATGCACGGTGAATCGGCTTCCGCGATGGGCGTCGAACTCAGGCTCAGTTGCATGTCTTGTTGTCCTTTGTCGCGAAGCGGCCGGCGCCCGTGCCCTGTACACTGCTCGAGGGAAATCTGGCCGGACCGAAAAGCAAGCGGGCTATTTTAGCAGGCGGCTGCAAGGCCCGAACAAGCTCGGGCGGGACCGATGCTGCCTTGTTGCCGTCTCGGCGACCATGGCATATTTCGCGAACAGATGGAAGAAATCGCAGCGACGCGTCCAATGATCGACCCTTCCTTTGGCCTTGCCCGCCGGGGTGACCTCTGAACATTCTCCAGAAATATCTCTTGCGCGAATGGTTCTGGACCTTCCTGGCCGCGGTGGTGGTCCTGGTCACCGTCATGATCGCGATGGCCCTGGGCGAACTCCTCAGCGACGTCGCCAACGGGCGCGTGCCGCCGGGCCTGATCGGCCTGATAATGGTTCTGCGGATCCCGGAGGTGCTCAACAACATCGTCCCGCTGGCCGTGTTCATCGGCGTCACCTGGGGGCTGGGTCGCCTCTACCGCGACCAGGAAATGGCGGTCATGCGCGCGAGCGGCTTCGACTGGTCGAAGCTGCTGCGACCGCTGTTCAAGCTGTTGCTTCCGATCGCTGCCATCATGATGGTCAGTTCGCTCTACCTCGCGCCACGGGCCGCCGGCTACCAGGAAGTCCGGCTCGAGGAAGCCTTCCGGACCGCATCCGAATGGGGCCTCGGCACCGGCCAGTTCCACGTCCTGCGCGGTGGCGACACTGTGCTCTACGTCGAGTCCGTGGAGGAAGACGGCCGGACGCTGAACAACATATTCATCCAGCAGCGGCGCGACGAACGCGAGCAGGTGTGGATCGCCAAGAAGGGCTTCTACTGGCTGGATCAGGAGACCGGAATCCGTTACCTCACCCTGGAAAACGGGCAGATCACGGAAGGGACGCCGCGTGCCCTGGATTTCGGGATCATCCGCTTCAGCCGCAACGATCTTCGCCTGCCACAGCCCGAGCCGCGCGGATTTGCCGAAGAGATCGAGACTCGCACCAGCCGCGAGATGCTGTTTTCTTCCGAACCCGAGGAAATCGCCGAGCTGCAGTTTCGGGTTTCGCCGGCCATCGCCGTCATCGTTCTCGGCCTGCTGGCCGTGCCGCTGGCGCACACCGCGCCCCGCGAGGGCCGCGGCGGGCGAATCGTACTCGGCATGCTCGCCTACGTGGTGTACGCCAACGTGCTCTATCTGGGGCGCGTTTGGATCGCCAACGGGACGATACCGCCGCTGGTGGGGCTCTGGTGGGTACACCTGTTGGTGCTGGTGATCGCCCTGATCTGGTTGCAGCGTCAGGGCCGCCTGTATGGCGGGAGCGCTAAATGATAAGGCTGGTCGACCGCTACGTGGGCATCGCTGCGATGCAGGGCACGCTGCTGGTGTGGGTCGGGTTGACGGTGCTTTACATGCTGATCTCGGTGCTCACCGAGATCCGCGAGTCGGGCGTCGGGTACGGGCTGACAGATGCGTCGTGGTTCGTGCTGTGGACGACGCCGCGCATGGCTTACCAGATCTTCCCCTTCGCCGCCTTGTTGGGCGTGCTGGTGGGCGTCGGCAGCCTGGCCGCTTCCAACGAAATGGTGGCGTTCAGGACCTCGGGGGTGTCGCGCCTGAGACTGGCGATCGCGGCCCTGGGCGGCGCGCTCGTGCTCGGCATTCCGGTGGTGATCATTGGCGAATGGGTCGCCCCGACCGCCGAACACCAGGCGCGGGCATTTCGCTTGGCTGAACGAGGTGATCACGCCATCGTCGGCGGCACCCGCGGGATGTGGATGCGCGACGGGCGGGATTTCGTGAATATCCAGCTCGCGCTGCTGTCGGCCGATCGCGGCGAGCAGTCGATCGATTTCAAGGACGTCGTGATCTACGGCTTTTCCGAATCGGCGCAGCTGGAATCGATTACGCGAGCGCGGGACGCCAGCCACGACGGCACAGCCTGGCGCCTCGACCGGGTGTGGACCATACGATTCGAAGGCGACACCGCGGTGAAACAACACCGGCGAAGCCAGAGCTGGCCAACGGAGGTGCGCCCCGAATTGCTCGATTCCGCCGTAACCCGCCCGCAACGGCTGTCCATGCGGGCCCTGTGGGAATTCATTCGATACCTGGGAGAGAACGGCCTCGACGACCGGGTGTACCAGGGGGCTTTCTGGGAGAAGGCTTTCTATCCGCTGACCATCGTGGCGCTAGTGCTGGCGGCGATGCCCTTCGTGTTCGGATCGTCGCGCAGCCACAACCTCGGCGTGCGGATGTTCGTCGGGATGATGTTGGGCGGGCTGTTCATGATCGTCAGCCGTAGCGTGCAGAACTTCGGCGACGCCTACGCGGTGCCCGCGATCCTCAGCAGCCTCTTGCCCGCCCTCCTGCTCGGGCTGGCGGCGGTCTTCGTCCTGAGACGGTCGGTATAATCCGGAGCAAGATGGGCCGTTCTGGCCCACTTGCATCGAGCCTTTGAAAAGCGCGGTTTTCAAAGGCGCGCGCCCTTCGGGCGTTGGCACATCCCTGTGGCAAAAATCCGGTTGCGTAGCGTAAAAAAACTTAGCCGGAAGTGACATTTAGCGCAATGGCTGGCGCACCAGGATGCTCCTGCTGGCGATGTCGTGCCAGGTGCGGTGCTCGCGGTCGAACAGCGCCCACATGAAGCCAAGGCCCAGCGCCGCCGCGGAAAGCAGGGAAACGGCGAAGCGCAGCAAGCAGCGCCCCCAACCGGGCGTATCGCCGCCGTCGAAGCCCAGACGCACGCGCCAGGCGCGCATGCCCAGCGTCAGCCCACCGTGCCGCCAGCACCAGGCGAGGTAGAAGAACCACGTGGCGAACAGCACCAGGGTCGGCCGCGGGTCCTGCAAAGCCGTCTGGCGGGACAGCGGCGTGAACAGGAGGAGGGCCGTCACCGCCATCATCAGCGCGATCACGGCGACCGCGTCGTAGGCCATCACCAAGAGTCGCCGGCCCAGCCCGCAGGGGCGCTCGGGCGCGGTTGTGACGCGATCGGCGGGCGCCGCGATATTGTCTGGTATCGCGCGCTTGGCTTGGATATTCTGGGAACCCGGCATGTTGAAGCAATCATCCCACAATTCCTCGGACGACCAGTCGATCGACGCCTTTCTCGACGCCATCTGGGCCGAACGCGGGCTTAGCCGCAACACGCTCGATTCCTACCGCTACGATCTCAGGAACCTCGCACTCTACCTGCGCCGCAGCCACGCTTCGAGCCTCGAGGCTGCGAGCCGGGACCAGATGCTCGCCTTCCTGGCGCAGGAAGTCCGCGGCGGGCGGACCGCGCGGTCACTATCCCGCTACCTGTCGGGCTTCCGCCAGTATTATCGCTGGCTGTTGCGGGAGGGCCGGATCGCAACAGACCCGACGGCGCTTATCGAGAGCCCCAAGCTGGGACGAGGGCTTCCCAAGGTCATCGACGAGGAGGGCGTTACACGCCTGCTGGAGGCGCCAAAGGTTGCAACGCCCCTGGGCCTGCGCGATCGAGCGATGCTGGAGACCATGTACGCAACAGGGTTGCGGGTCAGCGAACTGGTCGGGCTGGATCTCGCCAATCTGAACCTCAACCAGGGAGTCGTGCGCGTGCTTGGCAAGGGCAACAAGGAGCGCCTGGTGCCGCTGGGCGAGCACGCGCTGGAATGGCTGAAGCGTTATCTGGCGGAAGGACGAAGCGGCTTGCTGAAGGGGCGGCAGAGCCAGGCCGTGTTCGTGACCGCCCGCGGGGGTGGAATGAGCCGGCAGGCATTCTGGCACGCCATCAAGCGCCATGCGGCGGCGGCCGGAATCCGCCAGAATCTGTCGCCACACTCGCTGCGGCATTCCTTCGCAACCCACCTGCTGAACCACGGTGCCGATCTGCGGGTAGTCCAACTCCTGCTGGGGCATAGTGACCTTTCGACCACCCAGATTTATACTCATATAGCGCGCGAGGGCTTGAAACAGCTACATCGCAAGCACCATCCAAGGGGATGAACAAACATGACAACGAGTTGTCCATTGCCATGCGCACCGACTGCGGTGCGCAATAACAGCAACAAGTGAATTCATTGAGGCACGCCATGAGCAATAATCCCATGAGCAATAAAGCGAATGTGATGGCGATCGCTGCGGGCTTGATTACAGCCATGGCGGCATTCCCCACCCTGGCCCAGGACGATTACGCGGTTGTCGAACAACGCATGCGCGAGCTGGCACCCAACGCCGACAGCATTGCGGTGTCGGAAACGCCGGTTGAAGGCATTCTCCAGGTGCAGATCCAGGGCGATATCGTCTATACCTCCAGCGACGGGCGGTATCTTTTCCAGGGCAGGATCATCGATCTCGACACCCGCGACGACCTCACCGAGCAGGCCAAGGCGGTCCAGCGCCTGGAGCTGATGAAAGGCATCGACGAGTCGAAGCAGATCGCCTTCGAGCCTGAAGATCCGGCGTACGAGCTCATCGTCTTTACCGACATCGATTGCGGTTATTGCCGCAAGCTGCATGCGGAGATGGAAGCGTACAACGCGCAGGGCATCGGCATCCGTTACATGGCATTCCCGCGCGCGGGCATCGGCTCGAACTCCTACGACAAGTTCGTATCCGCGTGGTGCGCGGAGGACCAGCAATCCGCGCTCACCGAAGCCAAGGCGGGCAACGACCCGGAGCCGCTGCAGTGCGAAAACCCGGTGGCGGAGCAATACCAGCTGGGTGTCGCCATGGGCGTGACCGGCACTCCGGCGCTGCTCATGAACGACGGTCAGTTGATCCCGGGGTACGTACCGCCGGACAAGCTCAAGGCCCGGCTCGAGCAAATGACCGGGACTTCGACGGCGGCGGAGTAACAGCCCGCCAGCAATACCGAAAAAGGCCGGATTTATCCGGCCTTTCCATTAGCAGGGGACGAGGGAGACCGCTCTTGAGCGAGTTCATTTGCATGCGGGGCGAACCGGCGCTGTCCGCCTTCCGCCTGCAGAAACAGGAAGATCGGGTTCATGAACGCTGCGGCGTGCGCGAGGCGCCCACCGCGCACTTCCTGTACCTGCTGGAAGTTTCCCAGACGCCACCTGCCAACGGATTGCGGCGGCTCGAGAGCCTGCTCCACGCGACCCGCACCGACTCGCTGGAAGAAAACGGCCTGGCGCTGGTCATCCCGCGAATCGGTACTCGGTCTGCCTGGTCGAGCAAGGCGACGGACATCGTGCGCCGCTGCGACCTCGAGGAGGTCGAACGCATCGAGCGTGGCGTGGCTTTTCGCCTGACCGGGGTCGCGGAGTCGCTCGGTGAAATTCCGGTAGGCGTCAGGGAATTGCTGCACGATCGCATGATCCAGGTAGTGGTCTCCACGCTGGACGCGGCGTGGGCGCTGTTCGCCCACCACCATCCCGCCCCGCTCCGGCGGATCGAGGTTGGCGTGCTGGCTGAATACAACCGCGAGATGGGCCTCGCGCTCTCCGATGAAGAAATCGAATACCTCGCCCGCGCGTTCCGGGACTTGGGCCGCGATCCGTCGGACGCCGAGCTGATGATGTTCGCGCAGGCCAATTCCGAGCACTGCCGCCACAAGATCTTCAACGCGACTTTCACGGTGGACGGCGAGCCGCAGGAGCGGTCGTTGTTCGCGATGATCCGCCATACGCACACGCGCTCGCCGGACGGCGTCCTTTCCGCCTACCACGACAATTCCGCGGTCATCGCCGGTCCGCGGGGTGAACGGTTGTTCACCAGCCCGGTCTCGGGTGCTTACGCCTGGCAGGAGGAGTCCCTGCCGTTCCAGATCAAGGTGGAGACGCACAACCATCCCACCGCCATCTCACCGTTCCCGGGGGCGGCCACGGGCTCTGGCGGCGAGATCCGCGACGAATCGGCTACCGGTCGGGGCGCCCGGCCCAAGGCCGGGCTGACGGGTTTCAGCGTCTCCCACCTCGACCTGCCGGGCCTGGAGCTTCCGTGGCGCCGGGCTTTCGGCAAGCCGGGCCGCATCGCGAGTCCACTCGAAATCATGATCGAAGGCCCGCTCGGCGGGGCCGCGTTCAACAACGAATTCGGCCGCCCCGCTCTGGCCGGCTACTTCCGCAGTTTCGAAGCCGAAATCGGCGGGCGCCTGTGGGGTTACCACAAACCCATCATGGTCGCCGGCGGCTTGGGGGCCATTCGCGAGAACCAGGTGCAAAAGCGCGCGCTGGTCCCGGGCGCGAAGATCGTCGTGCTGGGCGGCCCCGCGATGCTGATCGGCCTGGGTGGCGGCGCGGCGTCCTCCATGGGCAGCGGCCAGGGCGAGGAGGACCTGGATTACGCCTCGGTGCAGCGCGGCAATCCGGAGATGCAGCGGCGCTGTCAGGAAGTGATCGACGCCTGTTGGGCGCTGGGCGAGGACAACCCCATGCTGTCCATCCACGACGTCGGCGCGGGGGGTCTCAGCAACGCCATCCCCGAATTGCTCCACGGCGGTGGTTGCGGGGGCAGTCTGGAGTTGCGCGAAGTGCCGAACGCCGACCTCGGGATGTCGCCGATGGAGATCTGGTGCAACGAAGCGCAGGAACGCTACGTCATGGCCATTTCGCCCGACGGCCTCGAGCGCTTCGAGGCGTTCTGCCGCCGCGAGCGCTGCCCGTACGCGATCCTCGGCGAAGCCTGCGAGGAGCGGCGCCTGAAGCTCAGCGACCGCCTGCTCGACGACCGACCCGTGGACATGCCGCTCGCAGTGCTGCTCGGAAATCCCCCCAGGCTGCGGCGCGAAGCGCGGCGCAGCCCGGTCGAAGCGCTGCCGCTCGATCTCGATGGCGACGATTTCGAAGGCCACCTCCGCCGGGTGCTGCGCTTTCCCGCCGTGGGCTGCAAGTCCTTCCTGGTGACGATCGGCGATCGCACCGTTGGCGGCCTGAGCGCCCGCGACCAGATGGTGGGGCCCTGGCAGATTCCGGTCGCCGACGCCGGCGTCACCCTGAGCGGGTTCCGCAGCCGGGGCGGGGAAGCGATGGCCATGGGAGAGCGCACCCCGCTCGCCGTCATCGACGCCGCGGCATCGGGGCGGATGGCGGTGGCCGAGGCCGTGACCAACATCGCCTCGGCGGCGGTGGCGAGCATCTCGGACGTTCGGCTGTCGGCCAACTGGATGGCGGCGGCCGGCGAGGAAGGCCAGGACGCGGCCCTGTTCGATACCGTCCGCGCGGTGGGGATGGAGCTCTGCCCCGAACTCGGCATCGCCATCCCGGTGGGCAAGGATTCACTGTCCATGAAGACCCTGTGGCAGCCGGACGGCGAGGAGCGCCGCATGCTGGCCCCGGTATCGCTGATCGTTTCCGCCTTCGCGCCGGTGACCGACGTGGCGCGCTGCATGACGCCTATGCTGCAGGTGGAAAGGCAGGCGACGCGGCTGCTTCTGATCGACCTCGGCCGCGGCCGCAACCGCCTCGGCGGCTCGGCCCTCGCGCAGGCCAACGGCCAGTTCGGCAGCGAGGTGCCCGATCTCGACGAACCGGCCCTTTTGCGCGGCTTTTTCACCGCCATCCAGGCGCTCAATGCGGCCGGAAAGATCCTCGCCTACCACGACCGTTCGGACGGCGGGCTGATCGTTAGCCTGCTCGAAATGGGCTTCTCCGCCCACTGCGGGCTCACACTTCGCCCCGACGTTGCCGAGGCGGACTTGCTGGCATTCCTGTTCGCCGAGGAGCCGGGTGCGGTGATCCAGGTGGCCGAAGAAGACTTGGCTGCCGTCCACGCCGAGTTCTCGCGGCAGGGCCTTGGCGAGCACCTCCACGACCTCGGCGCCCCGGCCGGCCAACCGCGTTTGCGCCTCTGGGCCGAGGGCAACAGCAAGCCCTTGCTCGACCTCGCCATGACGGACCTGCAGCGCGACTGGATGGAGACCAGCCACGCGGTGCAGCGCCTGCGAGACAACCCGCAAACCGCCGACGCCGAGCTGGCCGCCGCACTGGAATGGTCGGCGCCGGGTCTCGCGCCGCGGCTGACCTTCGATCCTGCCGATAACCCCGCCGTGCCGATGATCGCCCGGGGCGCTCGGCCGCCGGTGGCGATACTGCGCGAGCAGGGCGTCAACGGTCAGCTGGAGATGGCGGCGGCTTTCGATTTCGCGGGTTTCGAAGCCGTCGACGTGCACATGAGCGACCTGCAGTCGGGCCGCTTCACGCTCCCTTCGTTCTCCGGCTTCGTCGCCTGCGGGGGCTTTTCCTATGGTGACGTGCTCGGGGCCGGGCAGGGCTGGGCCAAGTCGATCCTCTATTCGGACTCCCTGCGCGCCATGTTCGCCGATTTCCTCTCCGATACTGGAAAATTCGCGCTCGGGGTGTGCAACGGCTGTCAGATGCTGGCCGCGCTGGCTGAGCTGGTGCCGGGCAGCGAGGATTGGCCCCGCTTCCTCGGCAACCGCTCGGAACAGTTCGAGGCGCGCCTCGGCCTGGTGGAGGTGGTGCGCTCCAATTCACTCTTTTTCACCGGCATGGACGGCGCGCGGTTGCCGATCGCGGTTGCCCACGGCGAGGGCCGCGCCGAGTTCGCCGGCGGCCGGCTGCCGGACCAGGGGGTCTGCCTGCGCTTCATCGACGGCGAAGGCCGCCCCGCAGATGGGTATCCGGCCAATCCGAACGGCTCCCCGGGCGGCATCACGGGCCTCACCAACCTTGACGGGCGGGTTACCATCCTGATGCCGCATCCGGAGCGCACGCTGAGGCGAGTAAACTTCTCCTGGTCGCCCGTCGACTGGCCGGACCCATCGCCGTGGCGACGTATGTTCGAAAACGCCCGCCTGTGGGTGGCCTGAACGCCGGACAAACTAAGCAATGAACAAAAACCGAAAAAAACATGACGAACTCCGCCTCAGCGAACTGCTGATCCTGGCCGGGCTGTGGATGCTGTTCGGCTTCATGCTGTGGTTCTACCTCTCCGCCTTTCACGGGGCGCCCTCGCGGTTTGCGGCCGAGGCGATCCTGCAGCATTTATTGGGCGACGACTTCTACAACATCATCGGGAATCCCGAGCAGCATTTTCTGTTCCAGGTCCAGACCAACATCATGTTCGACTTCAGGGACGGTACCACCGATCAGCTCGGCTTCATCGTCAACCCGCTGGTCTACACCTACGGCCTGCCCCTGCTGTTCGGCCTGGTGATGGGTTCGGACACGTCCTGGTTGCGCAAGATCGTCACCCTCCTGATCGGCTACGTGGTGATCACCGCCGTGCAGATCTGGGGCGTGGTGTGGCAGTCGCTGAAAATGCTGGCCTTCAACTTCGGCCACCAGACCCACGGCGTCATCGAGGAGGCCGGGATCTCCGACGAAGTCATTGCCATCTGCTACCAGCTCGGCTCGCTGATCCTGCCGGCGCTGGCGCCGATCTTCGTGTGGGTGTTGATGAACCGGCCGCTGGTGGAGCAATTCGTCGGCTGGGGACCAGGGGAATTCACGGTATCCAAACCGAACAAATCCGTCTAGTAGTGTTCACAGCTACCATATAATTGGAGGCAAGCTGGGAATGCGCCTCAAACAAGGGACTTCGGGAGTTATCTAGTGCAAGCGACCACAGGCCAGGAATTCGCAGAACAGGCGAGCCAGGTGCCGGGCACCGCCATCGGGCGGACCGCCACGGACCGGCTGTGCGAAATCCTCATAGAGCGCGAGCGGCTCAAGCAGGCCGACCTGCGCCGGGCCGAGGCCTACCGCGACCAGCACGGCGGGGACCTGGTCACCCTGCTGGTAAGGCTGGGTCTCGTCTCGGAAAAGGACGTGGCGGAGGCGGATGCCGAAATGCTCGGTTTGCCGCTGGTGCGCACCGCAGACCTGCCCGAGGATGTCCCGCACATCCAGGGCATCTCAGTCCGATTCCTCAAGCAGAACCTGATCCTGCCCATCGCCGAGACTGACGACGAGCTGACGGTGGTGATGGCGAATCCCAGAGACGAATTCGCCGCCCAGGCCCTGAGGATGGCCAGCGGCAAGAAAATCAGGCCGCAGGTGGGCATCGCATCGGAGGTGGAGAACGGCATCGAGAAGCTGCTCGGCGGCGGGCGCAGCGCCATGGGCCAGATCGTGGATCGGCTCGGTGGCGACGGCGAAAATGAAATCGAGGACGTCGAGCACCTGCGCGACCTGGCCTCCGAGGCGCCAGTCATTCGGCTGGTCAATCTGCTGATGCAACGGGCCGTCGAGGAGCGTGCCTCGGACATCCATATCGAGCCCTTCGAGAACCGCCTCAAGGTGCGTTATCGCGTCGACGGCGTGCTACAGGAAGTGGAAGCCCCGCCGTCAAGCTCCACCGCCGCCGTCATCAGTCGCATCAAGATCATGGCCAAGCTCAATATCGCCGAGCGCCGTCTGCCGCAGGACGGGCGCATCATGCACCGCGTGCAGGGCAAGGAGCTCGACCTGCGTGTTTCGACCGTACCGACCTCGCACGGCGAAAGCGTGGTCATGCGAATCCTCGACCGCGAGAGCATCGTGCTCGACTTCGATTCGCTGGGCTTCGACGACGAACTGCGCAAGCATTTCGTCAGGCAACTCGAGATACCGCACGGCATTATACTGGTCACCGGCCCGACCGGTTCCGGCAAGACCACAACCCTTTACACCGCTTTGAGCCAGCTCAACACGCCGGCGCGCAAGATCATCACCGTCGAGGACCCGGTCGAGTACCAGCTCGAGGGCATCAACCAGATCCAGGCCAAGGCCTCCATCGGCCTCGATTTTTCACACGCCTTGCGTGCCATCGTGCGCCAGGACCCCGACGTCATCATGATCGGTGAGATGCGCGACCTGGAAACCGCGCGAATCGCCATCCAGTCGGCGCTCACGGGCCACCTGGTGCTTTCCACGGTGCACACCAACGACGCCGCGGGTGGCGTCACCCGAATGCTGGACATGGGGGTCGAGGATTACCTGCTGACTTCCACGGTCAATGCCATCCTTGCCCAGCGCCTGGTGCGCACACTCGACCCCCAAACCCGCGAGCCGGTGGAGGTTCTGCCGGAAGTCGCGCGCGAAATCGGCCTTACGGCTTTCGGTGAACGAGACCAGTACGTTGTCTATAAGCCTGGCACTTCGGAGGAGAACCCGACGGGCTACCGCGGCCGGACTTCAATCCTGGAACTGCTCACGATGACCGACCCGATCCGCCGGCTGGTGATGCAGCACGCCACCGCGGGCGAGATCGCGGACCTGGCCGTCAAGGAGGGCATGCGGACCATGTACCTCGACGGCCTCAAGAAATGCCTGGCGGGCGTCACCACCGTCGAAGAAGTGCTGCGGGTTACCCAGGAAGGGTAAGGAATCGCCTCCATGCCAGTTTTCGAATACAAAGCGGTCTCCCCCAGCGGCGACACCGTGCAGGGCACCATGGAAGCCCCCACCATGGACATGGTGATCCTGAAGCTTCAGGAGGCCGGCAACATCCCGCTGCAGGCCAGGGAAGCGGGCGGCGGGCTGGGGCTCGGCAACCTCAGCCTGAGCCGCAAGGGGATGAACAAGCGCGAAGTGGGGCAGTTCACCCAACAGCTGTCCACCCTGCTCGGCGCGGGACTGCCGCTCGATCGCTCGCTGCAGGTGCTCAAGGACCTGGCGGAGAACGACCGCGTAGGCCGCACGGTCGCCGAGATTCGCGACCGCGTGCGGGAAGGCGGCAGCCTGTCCGACGCCCTTGAGGAGCGTCACGGCACGTTCAGTCGGCTGTATATCAACATGGTGCGCGCCGGCGAAATCGGCGGCACGCTGGATTCCACCCTCGAGCGTCTGACCGACTACCTGGAACGCTCACGCGAACTGCGCGACAGCGTCATATCGGCGATCATCTACCCGGTGCTGTTGCTGCTGCTGGCGGCCGGCTCACTGATCCTGCTGCTGGTGTATGTGATCCCGCAGTTCACGCCGATCTTCGAGGAACTCGGCGGCGACCTTCCAACGATCACCAAGGTGGTCCTGGGGGCCGCGGCAGTATTGCAGAAATTCTGGTGGGCTCTGATCGGGATCACCGTGCTGATCGTCGTGCAGTTCCGGCGCATGCTGGAGAACCAGGAAAAACGCTTTTCCTGGGATACGCGCGTGCTCAAGCTTCGCTGGGTGGGCGACCTCGTGGCCAAACTGGAGGCCGCCCGCCTGAGCCGCACCCTGGGCACCTTGCTGACCAACGGCGTGCCCTTGCTTTCGGCACTTTCGATTGCCCGCAATGTCATAAACAACACGGTGTTGCGCAAGGATGTCGAGGACGCCGCGCTGCAGGTCAAGACCGGCGGCGGATTGGCAAGAAACCTCGCCAGCGGTGGGCGTTTCCCCCGCCTGGCCCTGCAGATGATCAGCGTGGGCGAAGAAACCGGCCAGCTCGATTCCATGCTGCTGAAAGTGGCGGATACCTACGACCGCGAGGTTCGCAACACCATCGATCGCCTGCTGTCGGTGTTCACGCCGGTGGTGACGATGCTGCTGGCGGCGCTGATCGGAACCATCGTGTTGTCCGTGCTGCTGGCCATCTTGAGCATCAACGATCTGGTGGGATAAGGAGTTTCAAATGATGATCACAAGCATTCGCAATCGTGAACGACGCGCCCGAAACGCGCGCCAACGCGGCTTCACCCTCGTGGAGTTGCTCCTGGTGCTGGTCATCCTGGCCCTGATCGGCGGCCTGGTTCTGCCGGGCATCGTCGGCCGGGCCGAGGGCGCCAAGGTCAAGGCGGCGGCCTCGCAGATCGATCGCATATCCATGGCGGTCGAAAGCTTTTACCTCGACACCGGTTCCATCCCGGAGAACCTCGAGCAACTGGTCGACGAGCCCGGTGACGCCGACGGCTGGAACGGTCCGTACATCAAGCGGTCCACGCTCAAGGACCCGTGGGGGCGCGAGTACGAATTTCGCCAGCCGGGCGAACACGGCGATTTCGATATCCTGTCCTTGGGTGCCGACGGCCAGCCGGGCGGCGAAGACACCAAAGCCGACATCACGAGCTGGGAATGAGCGGCTGAAGGACCCAAGGTCCTGCGCCGGGACTGGCCATGAATCTGCGATCCCTCAGGAAAGCCCACCCGGGCCGGGGCTTTACCCTGGTCGAACTGCTGGTGGTGCTGGTGATCGCCGCCCTGGTGTTGGCCCTGGTGGGCACTTCCATCTCGCGCAGCGTGAGCGGGGCCGAGATGCGCACCGCTGCCCGCAAGGTGGCCGCCAACCTCCGTTACACGCGTACCCAGGCGATCCTCCAGAAAAGCGAACAGGTGTTTCTGGTCGACACCGAGGCCAGGACTTTCCAGGCGCCCGAGCGCGAGCCGGTTGAACTCCCGGAAGGCATGCGCGTGGCACTGACCACCGCGCGAACGGAACTTACCGGCGAAAGCGTGGGCGGTATCCGTTTTTATCCCGACGGCGGTTCGACCGGCGGATATGTCGAACTGGAAACCAACGAGCGAATCTACAAGGTCAGCGTGGCCTGGCTGACGGGTGAGACCGTGGTGGAGCGCCTCGATGACTAGATCCGCACTGGTACTTCGATGTGGGACATTCGAATGACGTCCGCGAAGGGTTTCACCTTGTTGGAGGTCTTGCTGGCCTTCGTGATCTTCGCGATGAGCTTCGCCGTGGTGCTGCAGATCATTTCCGGGTCCATTCGCAACACCATGCGCTCGAAGCAGTACACCGAAGTCGCGCTCATTGCCCAATCTGTGATGGACACCGTGGGGTTGGAAATTCCGCTGGAGGAAGGCGGCCAGGCCAGCGGCGAGTCGGGCCAGTACCGATGGTCCGTGGAAATTTACCCTTATGAGCTGCCGGAAGAGCGCGAGGCGGATTTCGCGTCGCTGCAGATCGCCGAACTAACCGGGATCGACCTGCTGCAGATCGAACTTATCGTCGAGTGGGGCGAATCACCCGCCGATCGATCGCGCCGATTCAGTACTGTCAAGGCGGTGCTGGCGAGCAGGGGGCCATGAACGGAAAGCCGCATCACAATCGTCGGTCGGATCGAGCTCGCGGTTTCACCCTGGTCGAGCTGTTGTTGGCCATCACCCTGCTGAGCATCCTGCTGGGGCTCGCCTACGGCGGCTTCCGCGCATCGACGCGCGCCACCGACAGAGGCCAGGACATTTTGGAAGAAAGCAGCCGCCTGCGCCTGGCGCATCAATTCGTGCACCGCCAGCTAAACCAGATTCTTCCGATTGCGTTTACTGATCGAGAAGAGGATGAGCTTCCCGCCATTTTTGACGGCAAGCCTTACGCCATCCGTTACGTGGGGCCGATGCCCGGCTACCTGGGTTTCGGCGGCCCGCAAGTGCAGGAACTCAGCATCATCCCGGACGGCAACGGCCATGCGCTCGTCCTGTCGCACGCCCTCCTCCAGGGATTTGAGGAAACGAGTCTCGATGCGCGTCCGCCCATTATGTTGATCAACGGCATCGAGCAAGCCCGGTTTTCATTCCAGGGCCGCGATGAGCGTGGCGAACCGGGCCCCTGGCAGGACACCTGGAACGACTCCAGCATCCTCCCGCTTGCTATATCCCTGGAGGTCAAATTTGGCGAAGGGGCCCACATGGAATGGCCGCTGCTGGTGGCATCGGTCCGGATCGACGGCCTGGCCATTTCGCGGATGCTGGAAGAAGCCGGTGTGCGGGCGCCCAGCCAGTATTCAACCACCATCCAGGACCTCATCAACCGCCGAGGGAGCAACAACTGAGCCATGGTACGCTCCGCATCACAGGGCTTGGCCGACCAGGTGGGGGCCGTGCGGCGGCAACGAGGCGTCGCGCTGATCATGGTGCTGTGGGTGCTTCTGCTTGTCACCATCACCAGCGGAGCCTTCGCGCTGATGGCGCGCATGGACCAACTCGAGGCGCATTCCGTCATGTGGAGCACCCGCGCGCGCCTGGCGGCGGAAGCCGGAATCAACCTGGCGATTCTGCATCTGCGCGATCCCATCGAAGAATCGCGGTGGGTGCCGGACGGCCGTCCTTATGAGTTGATCTACGAGGATGTGCTGCTGGAGATCAAGGTCACCGATGAGCGGGGCAAGGTCAACATCAACGATGCTGACGAGGCCGCGCTGGCCAGGCTGTTTACCGGCAACGGCATGGAAGAAGAATACGCCGAGCTGCTCGCGGCGGCGGTCGCCGACTGGCGCGACGCGGATGAGATGGAACGGCCAAACGGAGCCGAGGATGCGGCATACGAATCCGCCGGGCTGGAAATCGGGCCGGGCAACCACCGCTTCGTGCTGATCGAAGAGCTGTTGCAGGTACTGGGCATGCCGTGGGAGTTGTTCAAGCGCATCGAGCACGCCATCACCGTCTACGAAGACGCCCCGCTACCGGATCCCGCCTACGGCCCCGCCGCAGCCCTGGTGGCTTTGCCGGACATCACGCCCGAAGAAGCGGTGAACTTCGTCGAGGAACGGCACTCTCAGCAACCGGGCAGCGGACTCGGACTGGCCCTCCCGACAGGCGAGGTGGCAATGGAACGCCGAAGGGGGCTGACGTATAGTATCCAGGCCAAGGCAACCCTCCCCAACGGGGTGTGGGATCAGCTCCGCGCCACCATAAGACTGGGCGGCAGCCAGAACGGCCGCCCGTTCCTCATCCTGCGTTGGCGAGAAGGATTTCACGAGTAGAACCCCACGAGTAGAACCCATGGCATTGGCTCTCGACAACAAGCTCCAGGAGTGGCGCGCCCGCGTCCAATCGAGCCCGCTCAACGCGTACTGGCGCTGGTGGCTAGGCGAGCTCAAGTCCCTGATGCCCGATTCCTGGCGCGAAAAGCTTCAGCACGCCATGCGCCGTGTCACGCTGGAAGTCGGCGACGGCACCATCGTGCTCGGCGTTGAAGAGAACCAGGCCGTCGAGCGCCGCGAGACCTTCCCACTTTCCCAGGACAGCGACCTCCAGAAGCAACAGCTACGCGACCTGCTCGCCGAGCAGGAACTGCTCGAGGTGCCCAGGGCACTCATGCTGGAAAGCAAGGGCGTACTGCGCAAGGAAGTGCGCTTGCCGGTGGCCGCGGAATCGAATCTGCGGCAGGTCCTGCGCTTCGAGATGGATCGTCAGACGCCGTTTCGCGCCGATGACGTCTACTTCGACTGGACAATCCTGGGTCACGACAAGGAGGCCGGCCAGGTGCGCATCGATCTCGTCGTGGTGCCTCGAGCGGGAATCGACTCCACCACCCAGATGCTGGCATCCAGGGGGCTCGGCGTGAGCTGCGTGGATGTCTTGCACGAAGGCCAGCCGCTCGGCCTCAACCTGCTACCGCCCGACCGTCGCATCAAGGTGATCAATCGCAAAGTCCGCCTCAATCAGGTGCTGGCTGCCGGCGCGGTCATTCTCATCGCGTTGGCCATGGGGCTTTCCCTGTATCTGCGTTCGCACCAGGTGACCGAACTGGAGCAGGCCATCGAAGAAGTTCGCGAGGAGGCTTTACGGGTACAGCGCATCCGTGACCAGATGAACGACACCATGGAGTCTGCAGGATTCCTCGCCCAGCGCCGGATGGCGGCGCCCATGGCGGTCGATGTGCTCGCCGACGTCACCGAGACCCTTCCGGACGACACCTATCTCGACCGCCTGGTGGTCGGCCAGAACTCCGTGCAGATGCAGGGCAAATCCCAGAACGCCCAGCAGCTCATCGAGCGGGTCAACGAATCCCCGCTGATGGATGCGGCCGCCTTCCGAGGCTCGACGCGCCTCGATCCCCGCAGCGGCCTGGAAGTGTTCGAGATCAATGCCGAGGTCGTTTCCAGAACCGCAAGCCCGGAGGCCGGAGGCTGATGGCGCTGGCGGTCGAACAGGGCAACAGCAGGATGACGGCGGTGCTGCTGTTCGTCATCGCGGTCATCGTCGTATACCTCGTGTGTTTTCACTGGTTCATCCTCAAGCACGCCGACTATTCGGAAGAGATCAGCGGCCTGCGCGACCAACTCGGCCGTTTCACCCAAGTGGCGGCGATGCGCGACATGTACGAAGAGCGGCTGCGCGAGCTGCAGGCCAACCGCTCCGATCAAAACTTGTTTCTGGAAGAGCGCGACTTCAACGAAGCGGCAGCGGCCATGTCCGAGCGCCTCGGCCAGGCGGTGGACGCGCGAGCGGCCAACAGTTGCCAGATCGTGAGCCGCCAACCGGTGCGCCCGAGGGTCCAGGAACGTTACGAAAAGGTCACCGTTAACGTGCGCATGCGGTGCGGCATCGACGACGTCAAATCCATCATGCATTGGCTGGAAACCAGCATACCGCTGATCATCGTCGAAGAGATGACCATCGTGAAGCCGCGGACCCGCCGCGCGCGCGACACCCAGGATTCGGGCATTCTCGACGTGCGTTTCAACATGTCGGGGTATCTGCCGTGATCAGGGCGCTCGAAAGCAACACGCTGGGCCTGGTGCTGGCCTCGACATGCGGCGCGCTGTTGGCGGTCTGCCTCGGGCTGATCGTGGTGTGGGCGATGCCGCCGTCTGCCGTTTCGGGTGAGGGCGACCCGGCCGATGCCGATATCTCGGCCGATATCGCTTCACTGCAGTCGTCCAGGCCGCTCGAGGAGTACGGCATCGTTTCGGAGCGCCCTGTTTTCAACGAGGACCGCCGCCCGGCGCCGGTGCTCGGCGAGGAAAACGGGGAGGAACTGCCGCCCGAACCGGACACCGGCGCGCCGGACGTCCAGCTCGCCGGCATCGTCATCACGCCCTCGTTGCGGATGGCGACCCTGAAATCTCCGGATCACCAGCAGTCGCTCGTGGCCTTCGAAGGCAAGCCGCTGGAAGGCGATTTCGGCACCTGGCAGGTCAGCCGCATCGAGGAGCGGATGGTCACGCTGGCCTCGGCCGACGGCGAGGAGCTGCAGCTTGAGCTGCAGGTCCATGACGCGGTGATCAAGGAGCCGCCAAAGCCCGAAGGGCCCGCCAGCGCGCTCGAGCAGGAAGGCGGGGAGGAATTGCAGACGGAGGAGGGGGAGTCGCAGGTTTCTGAGCCGATGTCACGCGCGGAGGAAATCAGGCAGCGCATCGAGGAACGGCGCGAGGAACTCCGCCGCGCCGCCGAGGACCGCGACGCCGACCAGGCGGAGAATTACCGGGACGCCATCCAGTCGATGATCCAGAAATCCCAGGATCGCGGCCAGGAGGAACAGGCGCAGAAGGACGGATGAACACGCCCCGAAAGTCGAAACAGCGGGCCGGGCTTAAACGCATAAGAAAGGTTGGAGATTGATGTACACGCATTTTCTGAAACGAGTTTTGATGGTCTTGATGGTCGTAGCCGTAGTGGCCGCCTGCGCCACGCCGTCACGCGTCATCCGCCCTCAGACCGCCAGCAAGTCTGCCGAATCGGCCGCCGGGGTCCTAAAATCCGATACGGTCATCCCGGCCTCCGAGCCGAGCCAGGCCAGCCAGGGCATCGACGAGATCGAGCTCTACGAGGGCAGCGGCGTGTTCATCGACGAGGAGGCTGCGGCCTCCCGCGGCAAAGCGGTTTCCGAGGACGGTGAAATCGTCCTGAATTTCGAAGGCGAGTCGATCCAGTCGGTGGTTCACACGATACTCGGCGAAGTACTCAAGGAGACCTTCGTGATCGGTCCGGGCGTGAGCGGCGAAGTCACGTTCTCGACATCGAAACCGGTTTCCCGCGACCAGCTGATGCCGATCCTGGAGCTGCTCCTGCAGTGGAACGGCGCCACCGCGGTCTTCACCGAGGGGCGTTACCACATCCTGCCGGTCAACGATGCCATCCCGGGGCACCTGGTGCCGGAACTCGGCGGACTCGACGGCGTCCGGGGATACGAAGTGCGCGCGGTGCCACTGCAGTACGTTTCCGCGACGGAGATGGAAAAAATCCTGCAGCCCTACGTCCGCGACGGCGCCATCGTGCAGGTCGACCAGATGCGCAGCATGGTTTTCCTGGCGGGCACTCGAGAGGAATTGCGCAACTACATGCGCACCGTCGCGATCTTCGACGTCGACTGGCTGGCCGGGATGTCGGTGGGCATCTACCCCCTGCGTACCGTCGACGTCGAATCCATCATCAGCGAACTCGAGGGCGTGTTCGGCGCTCAAGGGGAATCCCCGCTGGCCGGAATGTTCCGCTTCGTTCCGCTCGAAAGGCTGGGCTCGATCATGGTCATCACTTTCCAGGACGAGTACCTCCGAAAGGCCGAGGAGTGGATCAAAATCCTCGACCGCGGCGCGGCCGGTTCCGGCAAGCAGTTGTTCGTTTACCGCGTGAAAAACCTCGAGGCGCCCATTCTCGCGGGCTACCTGGCTGAACTGTTCGGCGGCGAAGCCGGGCAACGCCAGCAGACCCAGGCGCGCGGCACGCTCGCGCCGGGCCTGGAGCCGGTCACCGTGGGGTCCGTAAACCAATTCAACCAGGAGCGGCTCGGCGCCGCCGGAGGCCAGCAGGGCGAGCAAGCTCAGGCAGGCGCCGGTCCGACTGGGGGAGTGATCAATTTCGACGAGCAGGATATCCGCATCACCTCGGTGGTGGAGACCAATTCCCTTTTGATCCAGGCCACCCAGTCCCAGTACAACTCGATCCTGGCGGCCATCGAGCGGATCGACATCCAGCCGCTGCAGGTGTTGATTGAGTCCCAGGTGCTCGATGTCGAGCTCAGCGAGGAACTCCAGTTCGGCGTGACCTGGTTCCTGGCCAACAACCTCGACACCATGCCGATCCAAGGCGTGGTCGACACGGCGGATTTCATCGATACCGTCGAATTCGGCTCCGGAACCGAATCCGGCTTCAATTTCCTCGCCACCGCATCCGGGCTGTTCAACAACGGCAACTCGCTGATCGAAGCGACCATCGCGGCCCTCGACAGCATCACCGACGTCCGTTCGCTGGCCGCGCCGTCCCTGCTGGTGCGCAACAACGCCACGGCGACCATTACCGTGGGTACCCAGGTGCCGGTTCAATCCTCGAGCATCACGACCGGTAACCAGAACGTGGTGAGCAGCGCGCAATATGTCTCGACCGGCGTCACTCTGACCGTCACCCCCCGCATCAACCCGGGCGGGCTGGTGTACATGGACATCACCCAGGACGTCAGCCGCCCCGGCGCGCGCGACCCCGACATTTCGACCAGCGGCAACCCGCCGATCAACAACAAGTCGGTCACGAGCCAGGTGGCCGTGCAATCCGGGCAGACGGTTTTCCTCGGCGGCTTGATCTCCGAATCCGACACCCTCGGGCGGACCGGGGTGCCGTTCCTGCATCGCGTTCCGATCATCGGCCCACTTTTCGGCTCGCGCACGGATTCGCGTTCCCGCAGCGAAACCCTGGTGATGCTGACGCCCACGGTGATCGAAACCTCGGTCGATCTCCAGGAGATCAGCGAGCAGATGGAGCAGGAATTCTCGCGGGTGCCCCCGCTGCGGATCTCGACGCTCAATACAGAGGCCAGAAAGCTCGAAAAAGCCAAGGAGCTTGAAAACCAGTAATGCACACATTATCTGAAAGCGCAGCCCCGGACAGGGCTGTCAAAAAAGGTCTGGCAGCAACCATGCATCCAAGAACCAACACAAGCGATCTTCGGCGCGGCCGGTCTTGGCGCACCGTCATCCGAACACTCGCGCTGGCCCTGGTGTCGGCCGCACTCTGCGCGGCCTGCGCCACAACCAGCGGTGGCGGTGGCGGCGGCGGCGCGGTCGTCGACCGTGCAAAGATGCGATGGCAGGCATTGCTCACGGGCGATTTTCAAAGCGCCTACAGCTACTATTCGCCGGGTTATCGTTCGTCGAAGACAACGGGCGATTTCGAACTCAGCATGAAGCTTCGCAAGGTGCAGTTCCGCGATGCCGAATATCTCGAGCATGAATGCGAAGGCGACAGTTGCACGCTCAAGTTCAATGTGAAGTACCACATCTCCTCGCCCGTGCCCGGTCTCGATACCTGGGAGAGCAAGACCGTGCTCGACGAAAGGTGGGTGCGGACGCAGGGCCAGTGGTGGTACTTCCCGGACGACTGACCGGCGCCTGAACTCTTCCGGGATGAGGCGAATAATTCCGGTAAAATCAGGGAGTTCCGGGCTTGTTAAATATTGGTAAAAGATTGTAAAAGTTGTCGTCGTCCCAGCCCGACAGTTTGATTCTAATTTGTTGATTTATTTGAGCTTTATTTCATGCGATTGAGCGTGAATTCGGCCCGTCGGCAGTGCATCCCTTCATTGAACTAATCCCAACCGTGTCGTACTATGACGCCGCGAATGGCCGGGATTGGGCCAAGTTTGCCTTTGGTCTTGGCGAATCGCCTGAAACCAGGCTCTTTCGCAAAGCCCTGTGTACACAACTTTTGAAGGAGTGTTGTAATGAATAGGAAAAATCTGACAGCTGCTGTGTTGGCAGGTCTGGCGGGTGCAGCGGGGATTGCTGGCACTGCGCAGGCGGTCAACATCAATCCGGACGGATTGGGGCAGGTCCTGATCTATCCGTATTACACCTCGAGGGGCGGCAACCAGACGCTGATGTCTGTGGTCAACACCACCGAAGACGCCAAAGCGGTCAAGGTTCGCTTCCTGGAGGGATATAACTCACGCGAAGTCCTCGACTTCGACTTGTACATGTCCGCGTACGACGTTTGGGTAGCGGCCATCGAAGATGTCGCGGGCACGCCAACCCTGTTCATCCCGGACAGCTCCTGCACGGTGCCGTACCTGTTCGAGCAGGATTCCGACGGTGACGGCGTGGGCGAGCAGGAATTTCTGCCGTTTGCCTACTCCGGTGCCAATGCGGACGGTGGTCCCACCAGCATCGATCGTGCCTCTGAAGGTCATTTCGAGATGATCGAGATGGGCGTCGTGACCAACGAAACCGAGACTGCCAAGCGCCTGGGCTCTGCCAGCGCTGCGACCCACATCGTGACCGAAGACGGCCCGCGTCCGCGTGACTGCGATCAGCTGGTGGACAACTGGACCATTTTCGGAACCGGTCCCAACGGCATGTGGGTCCAGGACTCCTCGCTGGACATCGAGCGCGGTAACGGCGGCCTCTTCGGCGGCGCCGCGATCGTCAATGCCGGTAACGGCACCATGTACAGCTACGATGCGCGCGCCATCCAGGGTTTCGACAACTCTGACGACGCCCATCTGCACTTCCGGCCTGGTGACATTCAACCGACCTTGGACGACGGCAACCGCCATGACGCCACGGTTTTCTTCGGAGAGCCGTTGGCCTCAGCGGTCACCCTGATCTATCCGCGGTCTGTTGACGCGGTCTCTGCTGTATTCATGAAAGAAAACATCATGAATGAATACAACATCCAGAGCGAACTCAACGCTTTCTCGGAGTGGGTGGTTTCCTTCCCGACCAAGAACTACTACGTCGACCCGACCATAGCTCCGTCCGGAAACTTCTTCATTCCGGATGTGACCGATCCGGGTTGTAGGGGCTGGGATCCGGGTGAGCCGTATCCGACGGACGCCTTTTTCGACGGAACTACCACGGACCCGGATTGGCAGCAGTGCCAGTTCGTCGAGCAGACCGAATTCATCGTTGAACCGTTCACCACGCTGTTCGACGGCGAGGCCTGCGAGCTGGCGTTCCTGAGCGTGTGGAATCGCGAGGAGTCTCCGGTAGGACCTCCGGGCAGTATTCCGCCGGTCGTGTCTCCGCCGCCTCCGGGTGGTTCTCCGGGCGGTAGCTTCACGCTGTGCTACGAGACCAACGTAATACGCTTCGGCAGCGGTCCGGTGCCTGAGGACGGTACCGAGATCCTGGGGTCCAGTGCGTCCACGGTGCGGAACGTGACGTTGCCGCCTGACCACGTCAATGGTTGGGCCAACATCAACTTCCACTACACCAACTCGCAAGGCCTTCCTCAACACCGTGACTTTGCCAATCTGATTGGCTTGCCGGTCACCGGTTTCTGGGCGGAGCAGTTCGAGAACGGCTTCCTGTTTGGTGGCACGGTTCTGGCCAATTACGGTGGTCTCTTCGACCACAAGGCCAACATCCGCCGCCAGGTTTGCCCGGATCGCCCGGGTGACCGTGTGTGCAGCGCGAACGTTGTTTCGGACTAAACCGAGAAAATCGCGATCCTTCGGGATTGCAAATGTGAAAAGGGCCGCGCAAGCGGCCCTTTTCTTATCCGAAGCCATGTAAGGAACCCACCCACGGGATCACGGTCCGATTAGCTCAATTCCCGCTTCTCAACTACCATCTGACTGCAGTTATAAATTTTGGAGGAAGGTATGTCCCAACTTCGGCCCATGCTGGCACTCGCGCTCTTGTGCCTGTTATCGACCTCGCCCGTGGCCGCGCTCGACCTGACGCGCGAAGAGCCTGTGGACAGGAACGACCCCGGAGTCGTGTTTGCCTACCAGGGCGACGCGGTGCTGACCCAGACCGGCATCGATGCCGCGTTTAGCAGGATCCAGGAGGCCCACCGCCCGCTGTTCATTCGCGACGGGGCTCAGGTCGATCGAATGGTCCGCAACATCATGAAAGCCGAGGTGCTGGCGCTTGACGCCATCGAGAAGGGATTCGCGGAGGACCCGGTCGTGCGCGAACGCATGATCCTGGCGGCACACAAGGAGCTTGCGGAGGCCTGGATGGATCAGATCAGAAAGAACGCGCCAGAGGCGGATTACGAGGCCATGGCCTACGAGGACTATCTCGCCAACCCGAAGGACTACCAAACCCCGGAGTATATTGATGTAACGCACATCCTCATCGGCACCGAGGAGCGCTCCGACGAGGAAGCGCTGGCGCTGGCCCAGGACGTGAGGGAGCAGGCCCTCGCATCTCCTGATACCGTTACGCGGCTCGTCATGGAATATTCCGACGATCCGGCCAAGGCCCAGAACGAGGGCACCTACTTGCGGGTCAGCCGCGGTCAGATGGCCGAGCCGTTCGAAAACGCCGCATTCGCCCTCGAAAACGCGGGAAACGTCAGCGCCCCGGTCAAGACCAATTACGGCTATCACATCATCCGCCTGGACAAGCGTTACGAGCCACGAAAAAGGCCATTCGAAGAGGTCCGTGACGACGCCGTGGCCAAAATGAAGCAACGGCACGTAAACGAATACCAGGAGACCTACATCAAGGGCCTGCTGGCTGAGGGGATCGTGCTTCCCGAGGGGTCCGTCCAGGTCATGCTCAAGCGTTATTTCGGCGAAGACCTGGAAAACGCCCCGCAGTACTGATCAGAGCTGGATAGTGCGGGGGCGGAGGCAATGAGCAGCGGCATCTTCACCCAACTCGTCCTGCGCGCGATCAGGAGCGATTATCTCAACAACCTGAGCGGGTTCGCCTGGCTGATCCTGCAGCCTCTCATGCTGCTGGCCGTTTATGCCTTCGTCTTCACCGTGATCTTCAAGGCGCGGATACCCGAGTTGGAGCCAAGCGCCTTCGTGCCCTTCCTGGCCGTAGCGTTCTGGCCTTGGACGGCGTTTTCTGAATCGGTGCTGCGCGCCAGTAACGTCGTGACCGCGAACGCGGCGTTGATCGGCAAGGTGGCCTTCCCCACCGAGCTGTTGCCGCTTTCCGTGGTTACGGCCACATTCCTGATGCACCTGGTGGGCTATCTCGCAGTACTGATCGTGCTGCAGTTGACCGGTACTGAAATTCATTGGCTCGGCTTGCTGCCGGCTGCGATCATTCTTGTTTTTCTATACCTCTTCGCTGCGGCCCTGGCGCTGATTTTCAGCGCCCTGCACGTCTTCGTACGGGACCTCGGGCAAATGCTGCCGCCCCTGATGACGTTCTGGTTTTTCATGTCGCCCATCCTTTACAGCCCCTCGCTCCTGCCCGAGGGGCTAGCCAGCCTGGTGCGCTGGAATCCCATCGCCTGGTTCGTCGGAAGGCTGCGTGATGCCTTGATGTTCGACGGTTTCTCCCCGGAATGGAGCGACCTGATCGTTCCGGCTGCGGTACTGCTTCTCGGCCTTTTAGCGCTCGGCTTCTTCCGCCGCATGAGTGGACATTTCGAGGACTTTCTGTGAGCGGACCGGCATTGAGGCCACTCGAAGAGCCGCTGATCACCCTTGAGGGCGTATCCAAGGTTTACCCCCGGGTCAACCGGCCCGGTGAGCGCCTGCGTGCCTTTATCGCGCTGCTGGCAGGACGTGAGCCTCGCGATGGCGCCCTGGTGCTGGACGACATCAGCCTCGAAGTGCGGGCCGGCGAGTCGCTCGGGATCATCGGCGAGAACGGCGCCGGCAAATCCACCCTTCTAAAGATCCTGACCGGCGTGATCAGCCCCAGCCGGGGGCAGGCCCGAAGCAACGCGCGCATGGCGGCGCTGCTGGAACTGGGCGCCGGCTTTCAGCCGGAATTCAGCGGGTTGGACAACGTGCGGATGAAGGGCGCCCTGCTCGGCATGAGCCCCCGCGAAATCGATGACAAGCTGGACCAGATTCTCGAATTCGCAAGCATCGGCGAGTACATCCATGAGCCGGTCAAGCACTATTCTTCGGGGATGGTCGTGCGTCTCGGATTCGCGGTGGTGACGGCTTCCAATCCGCAGCTGTTGATCACCGACGAAGTGCTGGCCGTTGGCGATGAGTCGTTCCAGAAGAAGTGCGTTCGGTGGCTCGAACGTTTCCTCGCCGATGGCAATACGCTGCTGATGGTTTCGCACAGCATGTACCTGGTACAGAAGCTATGCCGCAAGGCGCTGTGGATCCACCAGGGGAGAGCGCGCGAGTACGGCGAGGTCTTCGACGTGACACAGTCCTACCTCGCCTGGCATGAGTCGCGCAATGCATTTGAAAGGAACCAGCGAAACCAGGAGACAGGAGACAGCGGCCTGTACCGCTTGGAGTCCTTCCGCTTCAGCGAAGGGGTGGAGGGCCGGGAGCAGGCCATCAGGCAGGGGGATCCCCTGCAGGTCGAGCTGAAGCTCTATTCGCCCGACGGGCGGCCGCCGGCCGGCCTCGTGGGGATCGTGCGCGCCGACGGGACGCCAATATACGGCGTTGCTTCGGAAGTGGAGGGGGTGGTGCCGAGGCGGGTGGACGACAGCCATTTCGCACTGTCGATCCGCTTCGAATCATTGCCGCTGCTGCCCGGCAACTACGCGATTCATGGCCACGCGATGGATCCGGAAGGCATGCGGCTGTGCGACACGGCCGAGCTCAGATTCCGCGTGCGCGGGGACAGCCGGGAACTCGGTTTCGTGCGCCTGGAGCACCGCTGGATCACGGAGGATTGAGCGAGCGCGATGAGCCGGGCCACGCCATCCGTCGTCATCCCCGTCTTCAACGCTTTCGACGAGCTGCGCGCCTGCCTGGAGTCGGTAGCCGCCACCGTCGGAGCGCAAAGCCAGGTGATCGTGATCGACGACGCTTCGACCGACGAGCGAATCGTCCCGCTGGTGGCTTCGCTGTTGCGGGCCGGCGGGCCACGCTGGCGATTTGTCCGCCAGCCCCGCAACGTGGGCTTCGTGGCGACGGCCAATCTCGGAATGCGGCTGTCGCACAGCGGCGTCGTGCTGCTCAATTCCGACACTGTGGTCGCGCCCGGCTGGCTGGAACGAATCGGCGAGTGCCTCGCGTCCGCGGACGACATCGCCACCTGCACACCATGGTCCAACAACGGCGAGATCGTTTCGATGCCTGCCTTCTGCAAAGCCAACCCGCTCCCTTCCGATCCGGCCAGCGTAGCGCAAGCGATCGCACAGGCAGCGAAACAGCAGGGCGGGCCCGCCTACCCGGAAATTCCGACGGCGGTCGGCTTTTGTATGGGCATCGCCAGCAGGGCCCTTGATGCGCTGGGGGGCTTCGACACCGAGCGGTTCGGCCGGGGCTACGGCGAGGAGAATGATTTCAGCCTGCGCGCGCGCAGCGAGGGGTTCAGGAACGTCCTGTGCGACGATACCTACATTGTCCACCATGGAGGACGGTCCTTCGGCCCGCTCGGGCTGAAACCCGACGAGACGTCCATGCAGCGCCTGCTTGAGCGCCATCCGGGCTACCGTGATGAGATCACAGCCTTCATTGAGGCCGATCCACTGTCACCGTTGCGCGAGCGCCTGTGTGCCGCCGTGATCGATGCGGGCCTTTCATTCGACTAGGATGGTCGGATCATGAGCGAGCCACTGGAATTCGACGGCGAGCGGTTTACG
>Ga0268386_10000281_pt1 | contig 31058 bp, 29 predicted proteins | sample RVTome_15_FD_200260 | JGI IMG/M metagenome (GOLD analysis project Ga0268386, IMG submission 200260) | Soil microbial communities from uranium-contaminated site in the Upper Colorado River Basin, Wyoming, United States - RVT150D86... ... | reverse complement strand
TTTGCGGAAGCGCGATTCTAGGTTTGCTTGCTGGACTGGTTTTCAAGAAATTCGTAAGTCGATAGTGCGTGGATCATTGTTTGGATTGCTCGTATTGAGAGACGTAAGCGGAGACCCAATTGACGATATGCTCCTGCTGGCGGCGGGGTAGTTTGGAGACACGATCAAACACCTCACGGACCTTGCCCGCGGGCCTGGCGTTACTTTTAGCTGCCTTTCTCTTCAGCGGTTTTTCATCAGCGATAATCAACAAATCTTCGACGGTGACGCCCAGGGCCTGGGCCATCTTCGGGAGCACGTCTGAGCGGGGCGGCTTCTCGCTGCGTTCCCAGAAGGCTATGTTGGCTTGTGGCACACCCACGTAACGAGCGAGCTCGTATTGGCTCAGGCCCGCTTCCTTCCTTAACTCAGCCAGTCTTCTTCCCTGTGGCGGTCGTGTCTTGGTGCTCTTTCGCGGCATAACGCGAGTATAAGACCGGTTTTCGGGCAAGGTGGTCGTGTGGGAAGAAAGGGCTTGCATAGCGAGTAGTATACTACTTATTCTCTGACTACTGAGAGTAGCAGGCTGGACGGCAACGTTTCCCTTGACAGCTTTTTTGAAAGCGGATGCTGATCGACAAACGAGAGATCGAGCGGGTGAAGCGGGCGAATGAGTTGGTGGGGTTAATTCGCAGCCGCGGCGTGGCTCTCACGCGGCGCGGGAAGCAGCTTGTCGGGCTTTGCATATTCCATGATGACCACGAGCCGAGTCTGGTGGTCGATCCAAAGAAACAACTGTGGAACTGTCTGGGCGCGTGCCACGAGGGCGGCGACGTGTACCGCTTTGTGATGAAGGCTGACGGAGTGGACTTCCGTGAAGCGCACCGGCGGCTTGGTGGTCATTAAGCTGAGGCGAAATCGGTGATGATTGAAGATCAGCAATGGCTGGAGCGGGCGGTCGATCATTATCACACGCGGTTGTTGGAGACGCCGGCAGCGCAGGACTACTTGCGCTCGCGCGGCCACGGCGCCTGAGTGCGTGACGAGCTTTCGCATCGGGTACTCGGATGGGACGCTCGGGGAGAAGCTGCCGGCAGAAGGACGCAGAGCATTGCGTCGCATGGGCGTGCTGACCGGCTCAGGACGTGAGTTGCTGCGCGGCTGCGTGGTCTTTCCTTTAGTAGCTGCTGAGGGAGCAAGCAGTGGCCACGTGGTGGGACTTTACGGACGCAGCATCGAGTGACGAAGACATCTTTATCTGCCTGGTGAGCGGCGCGGCGTATTCAATCCACAGGGTGCAAAGAACACTGATGAAGTGATCGTCACCGAGAGCGTGATCGACGCCGCGGCGTTGTGGATCGCAGGCCTGCGGAACGTCATTCCTGTTTACGGCGTGACCGGCTTGACAGAGGAGATCATGGCGCACCTGGTGGAGTGCCGGGTGAAGTGCGTGGTGCTGTTGCTGGATGCTGACGATGTGGGTCACGCGGCGGCGATCGACATGGGCCAACGGTTAGCCGCGGTAAACATCGAGACGCGCTCGGTGGAGTTGCCGGCAAAAGACGCGGCGGAGTTCATCGCCGGCGGCGGCCTGGTTGACGAGCTACGGACGCTAATAACTGAGCGCGCAGACAGTTCGTCCGCAGACGCGAGCGCAGCTCGCGCTGTGCGCGCTGAGGCAAGTGGGGCGGCTGCGCTCCCAGGAGCGATGATGCAGTTGGAGACGAGCAACGACGGCTCAATGCTGTTCACAGTTGAGGAACGTGAGTATCGCGTGCGCGGCTTGTCGCCGATGGGATTGGAGCGGCTCAGGGTAAACGTGCGGCTCACTCTCAACGGCAACTTTCATCTGGACACGATTGATCTCTATCAGGCCCGCGCGCGGTCGTTGTTTGCACAGAGCGCGGCGAAGCTGTGCGGCGCTCTAGCTGCTGCCCTTAACCTGCTGCGGTTCTTTGACAACTGCCTTCGTGCGGGTGTGTACGGGTTCGAATTACCCGTTCTTAACCCAAAAAGAACGGGATGTTGAAACAGGGCTGGATTACTTCGGAGCGCGGTACTACGGAAGTACACAGGGGCGCTTCACTTCTGCCGATCCGCTTTACATCGAGTTCGATCGTTTGGGAGATCTCAGCAACTTAATCTCTATTCGTATACTCGAAACAACCCACTGATACGAAGCACCATGTAACAATCGAAACCACACGCGGTGATGCAAATGTTGACTTCGGCCGTTTCATTGGTGGCGGTACAAATAGAGTCGACGCCGCCGACCTAGATCCGGATGGTCTAACAGATCAAACGCAAGATAAACTAATGCCACACTTGCATTCCCTCACGACGTGGCGTTAACATGAAGCCATAATAAAGCGCAAAAAGACCCGGCTTTTTCCTTAACCTTCATAATTAATTGCTTGGCCGGAGGTTCAAAATGAAAAGCCTTAAGGATATTCTAGCGATTCTGATAGGCGTGGCAGCAACTCTCGGTGCGATCTTTTATTTCTACAGGTTTGTGACGGATCCGAACCCCGCCGGCGGTCATACGTCGGGCTGGATCGCACTCGGCCTGGCTGCAGTAGCCTTTGTTTGTGGTCTGATATACTTTTTGGGCCACGTAAACAAAGAGGAAGAGATTCACATTACTCAATAGGCGGGCGCTGGCTATTGCTGATAGCGGGTCGCCACTAACTGACTCCCGCTGTAAAAAAGTGCGCCTGCCGACCCGACACCATATTCGACGCCGTTTGTGCACAAACCAAAGCGGCTCACGTGCGCAGACGGCGCTTGTTTTTTGACAGCATTGACATGATTGACATGATTAACCGAAAGACTCTTTTCAGATTTTGTTCATCCTGTAATCCTGTACCTTTTTAACGTAATCCTGTAAATCAAGGAGACACTCGAGACAAATGTTCTTCCCACTCCTGATGATGCTTCTCCAGCAACTTCGGGCCACGCAGCCAAACTACTTTTTTCTGGTCACGCTGTTGCTGTTGATTGCGGGAGGCGTTGGTTGGTTAATCGCGGCCGTCCTCGGTTTCGCCAGATCGCCGGCTTTCGGACCCTCAGCACGTTGGTTTTCTTATGCGGCTGTTTGCATGATTATTTACCACCTCCACTTCCTGCTTTTTGGCGTGTTTGTATTTCTCGGAATATCACAAAACTCAGTTGACCTGACCATGGCGTTGGGTGTTGGAGCATTCTTCAATCTCTTTGTGGTGCTTGGCGCGGTCTGTGCGATTATGGGCTTTGTTAGAATGACGAGTCCCAGGTAGGCATCACTTATTAAACTCTTCGTTGATGAATAAGAAACTATTTGTTATCGCCGCGCTTGTACTTATCGGAAGCGCGGCGGTTCTTTTTTTAATTGCATCAACACACGTTGCCACTAACGCACCGAAGGACCAGTTCGTTCGTCAACGAGGTGGGCGCTTTATTATTGGGCAAAAACCGTTTCGGTTTGTCGGCGCCAACGTCGCACTGATGTATCGCGACGAAGATCGCGAGCTCATGCCGGAAACTTTGCGCCAGGCGGCACAAGTGGGAATCAAAGTTGTGCGCGTATGGGCATTCGGCGAAGGCGGTCCAAACGACATCAACCCGATCGGTGATTTTGCAGACTGGCCACGACATCACTCCTTTCGCTTCGGTCCCGGACAGTGGAATGAAGACGCCTTCGTGCATCTCGACAAAGTGATCGCCGAAGCTGCAAAGAACAATATTTACGTGCAATTGTGTTTGACGAATTGGTGGCGCGACACGGGAGGCGTCACGCAGTATTTGCGCTGGGCTGGGATCAACGATGCCGCCGACGACAGTTTCAAATTCGGCATCAACACCGAAAAGGCGACTCTCTTTTATTCGAACCCGGAAACACGACGCCTGTACCGGGAACACCTGGAAAAACTCGCGACGCGCAGAAATACGATCACCGGCGTGCTCTATCGAGATGATCCGACGATCTTCGGTTGGGAGTTGATGAATGAAGCGCAGGCGATTACGGGCCGTTGGGCCGAAAGACGTGCGTGGTTCGCGGAAATGAGTGCTTACCTGAAATCGTTGGACCCAAACCACATGATTGCGCCTGGCGCTTGGGGTTATCGCACCTCGTCTGAACGTCGTGAGTGGTTGGCGGATCACGCGATTCCCACGATCGACTACTGCGATGTGCACAATTACCCGCGCGACGATCTCGATAGCTTTGTAGATTCGCCAGCAGCGTTGAAGGAGTTTATCGAGAACCGAGCCGCTGCTGCGTTCTCTTTAAGGAAGCCTCTCCTGTTGGGTGAGTTTGGAATGGGAATGGAAGGTCACAACGGCGCTTCACAAGTCGAGTGGTACAAGGCGTTCTTCGACGGCAACGTGCGAGCCGGAGCAGCCGGAGCGATGTTTTGGATTCTGACGCCCGATCCACACAGGGGTTACGGAGTTACGTATTCAACGCCTCGTGACAAAGAGCTGTTAAGTGAGATTGCGCGGGCGTCGCAAATGTTTGCAGCACTGCAATCAGCAGAGCCACCGGCGCGGTTGCAGGAAACTGCACGTCACCTCATACCACGTCAATTCGCATGGTCCCGTCCGACCGGCGATCCAACCACGTTGCCGCAGATCACTGTCAGGGAAGACAAGTCGATTCTCTATCAATTTGAGCCACAGATGGCCAATGCCAAGAGCTTTGAGAAGATCGGCGAAGGTCCAGGTTACATCTGGGGATTTGGATCGGGTTATCTCGAATACACCGTACCGGAGCGAGCTGACCGTCGTCGGGTCAGCGAGATTATCGTGCGAGCTCACATTCAACCGGTGTTGCCTGTGGATTCGCCAACGGGTTTCGTAAAGACGCGTGTCACGCTTTTTGTTGATGGATGGAACGGCGGGTCGCGCTTGATTCCGGTCGCACCGGAAGGACAACCAATCATTCAGGAGTGGCGTTTGACGGGAAGGCTCTTGCGTTTGCGGGCCATGCGTGGATTGCCTCTGGCAATTCGTTTTGCAGTCACACCCGAATCGGACTGGCTCTATGGCGTAAACATTTCAAACTGGCCCGAGGGCTATGATTCGAAGGACGCAAAGCCGGTTGAGGTGGAACTGAGGCATTGATGGAAGAAATTCGGTGCCGACCGTTAGGTGTACACTACAAAGGATTCATGAAGCGATTTGGAAAGAACGAAACTCGCTGAATGGCATCGGTGAGTATCGCGAGGGAGCTTTGATCCAATTCGTAGATTCTTGCAGAGGGCGCAGGCCCGAGTTTGAGCTCCGTAACAGGCATAGCCTGATCACGCAGTGCTGAAATGATCGCGTCGTTGCTGAAGTAACGACGCCCGCGCGCGATTATCACAAAATCTCCCACCGCAAGTTGCCGCAACGCTTCCGGATCTGACAGCGACACACAAACCAGATCCGGCCGGTTCTCACGCTCTGCATAGTACGACGCCAATGATGGACTCTCGCCGGCGACGCGCGCACCAACGCGCGCGCGACCTGCGATCTCGGCCACAACGTCGCGCATAGTCGCATCGTAAAACTCATCGTGCGGAAAATAGTAACCGGCCCAGGTGGTTCCACCGCCAACTGAATTCGTAAACAAACGAAAGTAGGGCGCAGCCTGAACCGAGCTAATCACCGATCCAGTGATGACTACGACAGCAAGGCACGCAGGCACGTAGTGCTGCAACGAGCCGGCCCAATCGAACCCGGCGATTCTATTAGCAAGCCAGCGTCCGGCCCATTGAATTCCCAGTGCGCACGTAATAAGCACCGCCGGCAGCACAGTCGTGTAGTAACGCGTGAACTTGCCGCCTGGGAAACAGAATGCCACGACCCACAGCATGAACCAGAACAGAATGAAATAACGTCCATCGCCAAGCTTGCGCCGGAACAACAACGGCAGACCAACGAGAAAACCCAGCACCGTCAACAAAGGAAGCTTGACGGCAGTAAAAACAAAATAGAAGTAGACGGGTATGCCACCCAACCAATCGCCAAAACGCTGTGAGTAAAGCGTATTCATGAATTCGTAACCGTCGTGGCTCACGCGGTTGCCCCCGGCAAACAGACCCATCTGACGCCACGTCTCAGGAAGCACTATCGTCGGACTTAGGATCAAGAACACCAGGCCCGTGATTGCAAACAACATGAGGATGCGTTTCTTCCCCAGCCGCCAACGTGTTTCGGGAAGTTTTTGAAACATCCAGTAGTAGCACATGCTGATCGCGAACAAGTGCGGCACGTACTTCGACGCCACCATTGCTCCGTATGAGGCGGCGGTGGCCCAGTAGTACTTATTCGGATTGCGGTCGGTGCTTTCGGCGACGCGCTGCCCGCGCAGCCAAAACACATTGGCCAACAAAAAGAAGAACAGTAAAAAGGAGTCTTCCTTGGCGACACGATTGAAACCGATGCCGCTGGGATCGAAAGCCCACAACGCCGCGGCGATTAGAGCTACTTCAACGCCAAAAAGCTCCGCAGCAATCAGGAAGATCAAGAGCGTACTCAGAGCGCCAATAATTGCACCGGGCAATCTCAGGGCGGTTTCAGGAGCAATCCGGTTGGCAGGTCGAGCTGCAACAAATGAGCTGCTATTCCATTTTTCAGCGAGGACGATGGTGGCGGCCTGAAATGCCTTCATCAGCATCGGGTGTTCGCCGTTGGCGCCGGTTAGTCCGTTAGCGCGATAATCGGCGACCGCGTTGAGCTTGTTGAGCTCGTCCTCACTTAGGCCTTCAGCGCTCAGACCGGTAACACGAAAACCAAAACCGGCAACGATCAATACGATGATGGCCGCGAATACGAGAGTTCTGCTGTTAGATAAGAGACCACGCCCGGCGAAGAGGTCAGGTCTCAAACCAGCGGTGATAATAGCTTCAGCTCTTGCGGACAATTCGATTCCCTTCAACAAAATCCGAAGGTTATCGAAATCTTTAACCTGATGTCAAAAAGCCTGCAAAGCAAGTCGGCCACAAAGAGGCGCAAGAAGCACAAATGTTTGTGCCCTTTGTGCTTTTTGCGGCCTATGAGATAAGGTCATGGCCCAACACATGTCTGATTCGCAAACTGACACCCAACTGGCACGGCGGCTCGGTCTTTTCGACGCCACCATGATCGTGATGGGTGGCATCATCGGCTCCGGGATTTTTATGAACCCGTCGGTCGTGGCACTGCAGGTTCATACGCCGTTTCTGATCCTCGGAGCGTGGGTACTCGGCGGGTTGTTTGCACTCGCCGCGGCGTTTATCTGGGCAGAGCTCGCATCGCTGCGACCTGATGTTGGCGGCCAATATGCGTACTTGCGAGAAGCGTTTCACCCGGGCGTTGCTTTTGTTTACGGATGGGTCCTTCTTCTGGTAATTCAAACGGGAGGGATGGCAGCCGTCGCCGTTACCTTCGCACGTTACTTCGTTGAGTTGACTTACTTACCAATCGCACATCCATACCTGGCTGCGATCGTGCTCGCCACGCTGACAGTTATCAATTGCTTTGGTGTGCGCGCCGGAAGCACTTTGCAGAGCATTCTGATGGTTTTGAAGATTGTCGCGATCGCGGCGCTGGTAATCTGCGGATTCTTATTCGCCAATCGAAGCGCATTGCCTTCAGGTCTGCTGGATAGACCACCTTCACCCGATCTCCTGACGGCGTTCGGCGCAGCGCTCGTGCCTGTCATTTTTGCTTATGGTGGGTGGCAAACATCGACCTTTCTTGCCGGCGAGATTAAAGAGCCTCGGAAGAACCTGCCGCGCGGGCTGATATTGGGCGTGACAGGAGTCGTCTTGCTTTACCTGGCCGCGAATGTGGTCTACATCAGCGTGCTCGGAACATCGGGTCTTGCGGAATCAGCAGCGCCTGCGTCAGACGTCATGCGGCGCGCGCTCGGAGACTTCGGCGCACGGGCGATCGCGGCTGGAATAGCAATATCGACTGCGGGCTTTCTGAGTCAAAGCATGCTCACCGCACCGAGAGTCTACTTCGCGATGGCAAAAGACGGCTTGTTTTTTGAGCGCGTTGGCACGGTGCATCCACGAACACGAGCTCCGATCGTAGCGATTGCACTTCAAGGAGTGCTGGCAATCGTGATTGCCTTGCTCGGAACCTATGAACGTATTCTCAGCTATGTCGTCTCAGTCGATGTGATTTTCTTTGGCTTGACTGCGTGCTGTATCTTCGTGTTCCGTAAACGCCAATCAGACAACGACGGCAAGACTTTGATCACGAGGGTGCCAGGACATCCGCTGACGACTATCCTCTTCATTGCGGTCTGTTTGTTGGTGGTCACTAACACCGTCTACCGGTATCCGGATAACACGTTGATTGGAATCGCAATCATGATCGCAGGTGTTCCGGCTTATTTGTTTTGGCGATGGAGGAATAGCAAATGACACCGGCTCGGGAGGTTGTTAGTTCGTCTTACATGTACTGGGCCAAGACGAGCTCGACCGCAAAGTTCAACCTCGCGACGAGTGGCCTGGCGAACATGAAACTGCGCGATCTTAGTGTCTCGCTCGACGATCTCGAGATCACGGATGGCGGTTACGGTTATCAACCTCTGATGCAGGCAATTGCCACGCGTTATCGAGTCGTTGCCGACTCTGTCGTGACTGCCGCAGGAACAACCTTTGCCAACCATCTGGCAATGGCCGCTCTGTTGAAACCAGGCGACGAAGTTTTGTTTGAACAGCCGGCTTATGAGCCAATGCTTGCTGCGGTTCGTTACCTGGGAGCTGAAGTAAAACGCTTCTCGCGCAAATTCGAGACGGGTTTTCAGATTTTACCGGAGGAACTTGACTCTCTCGTTACTCGCAACACTAGATTGATTGTCATAACCAATCTTCATAACCCAAGCGGCGTTCTGATCGACGACTCTACGATGAAACCGATCGGTGAGATCGCAAGACGAGTGGGCGCGCGTGTGCTGGTGGATGAAGTTTACATGGAAACTTTGTTTGAAGAGTCGCCCCGGACGTCTTTTCACCTGGGCAACGAGTTTGTTGTCACGAGTAGTTTGACGAAACCATTCGGACTCAGTGGCCTGCGGTGTGGTTGGATCTTTGCCGAACCTGAACTTGCGAGAAGGATGTGGCTGCTCAACGACCTTTTTGCATCGACGGCGGTCCATGCGGGAGAGCGGTTAAGTGTTGTCGCCATGCAACAGCTTGGCGAGATCGGGGAACGCGCGAAGCAGTTGCTCGATCGAAACCGGCGGATACTGAACGAGTTTCTTGATACGCGCGAGGATCTCGAGGTAGTCAGGCCGGAGTTTGGAACAGTTATGTTTCCACGTGTACGACACGGGAGTTCTGAAGAACTTTGTCGCGTGTTGCGTGAGAAATATGAAACGTCAGTCGTGCCGGGAAGTTTCTTCGAGATGCCGGCTCATTTTCGTGTAGGGATTCCGGGGGATACAGGTGTGTTGGAAGCGGGATTAGATCGACTCGGTAGCGCGCTTGATGAAATCAGCCACGGATGACAGATGAACATCAATCAGATGAGTGAAAATCCGTGTAATCCGTGGCGCTAATTCTTTTTACGCAGTTCTTGAACCACGAGCCAATCGCGAACCTGCTCAGCAGCTTCAATGCCGACAGCCTCCGTCGTTATTCGAATTGGCGTTCCTGTGGGCCAGTTATCTCTCTTCAGCATCGGCCCCCCGACGGCTTTGTAGTAGACCTTGCCTTCAAACCTCTTTTGTCCGGTCTTAGGTTCAAAAATGAACACGCGAACGTCGAGGTCCGGGGAATTGAGGATAAGAGTGCCGTTCTGAAACTCGTCAACGTCAAATTGCAGCAGGATCACGATCGAATCGGTCTCGCGCTTTGCTCGCTTAACAGCAGCATCGCGATTAACGTCCCCGATAGACGTTGTATTGACATTATTGAACTCGCCGATTCGATTCAGAAAGTGTGTGAAGATTGCATCTTCACTAAGGAGTCGTTTGGAAGAGAGTTCTCTTCCAACAACGAGAGAAACCTTTTGTTTTAGTTCTCTGCCGCTGTTTTTTGAAGTTGCTTTCGAATCCGTTTGCGGCGTGGGGACCGGAGGTGGAGTTGGTTTGGGAGCGCGCCTGCCTGACTGCGCAAACATTTGCGTCGCGAGCAGTAGTAATAAGCTCGAGGCAGCAAGAATGCCCTTCTTATGGCGGTTTCGCTGAAAGCCGGGAAGCATTTTCATGCGTTTTCTCCAGCGGTTTGACCTTAGAAGCGGCCTTAGTCTACAGGGTTGCAGCAGAACTGTCTAAGATTTGGCGACTCCGGTTCAGTCAAATACATCTGAACGGCCGCGCCCTTTCGCAACTGCTCGGCGTAAGCCAAAAACAGCTTTCGTTCCTCTTGCTCGAGCAGATACTGCATGATTCTAAACTTGAGATCGCTAAAGTCACCTTGCAACCTTGTCTTGTTCTCATTGTGAAACGCGCGCGCTTGTGCTTCGGTAATGATGGGCATTTTAGTTCGCACATTTTGATCAATGAGGGCCTTCGGACTCATTGCCTGTCGCTTCGCTTCCTGCTCCAAAAGCAGATCGTTGATTTTCAGGTCGAGATCCTGTTTGCGGAGGGCATAAACTTGTTGTTGGACTCGGAAGATTAACGAAAGCAAGCCCTCCTCGATATCGCGGGATGTGATATTTACGCCGTTGACGGTGGCGAACACTCGTGACAGGTCTGCTTCAGTTGTTGGAGGAGTCACTTGCTGCTCAGATACTGTAACTTGTGCTCCGGCACGCAGTGCGTCTGCGAATTGGCTTGCGCGCACAGTTTCACGCTGATTTCTCAACTCCGCTATCACATCGTTCTTCACGCTTTTGAAATCGCGGGCTATGCGGTCCCTGTTCTGTTTGTAAAGAGCTCGGGCCTCCTCTTCCGTTGGCTGTGAAATCTTTGCGGCGACTTCCAACTCGAAGAGTTTCGACGTATTCAAGCCTCGTCTTTTTGCCTCGGCTTCAAGCAGCGTCTTATTGATTTGCCGGCCAAGGGCCTGACTGCGCGCCAGGATCACGGCTTCTTGCGCAAGACTGACCTGAGTTCTTGTATCGATACTTAGATCTTCTTTTGTGATCTTGATTCCGTTGACCACTGCGAGCACATTGATCCGAGGCTTTTCTTCGCAACCACAGTCAGGCGTTTGAGAAGGGGTTACCCAAGGGGAAAGAAAAACAGACAGCAAAAGCAGGTATCGGATCATGATCTGTTTGTTTTTCTTCTCTGTGCAAACTCTGTGTCCTCTGTGTCTCAGTGGTTGTCCTGCCAGAAAATTTCACCACAGAGACACAGAAGACACAGAGTTTGCACAGAGAAGTTACTTCATTGCCTTCAACGCTCGAATTGCTTCCCGCGCGTAGTAAGTCAAAATAATATCGGCGCCGGCGCGCTTGATGCTGGTGAGCGTTTCCATCATCACGCGCTCCTCGTCAATCCAACCTTTCTGAGCTGCCGCCTTGATCAAGGCATACTCGCCGGAGACGTGATAAGCGGCAATGGGAACGTCAAACCGATCGCGAACCATCCTCAAAACATCCAGATAGACCGTCGCGGGTTTAACCATCAGGATGTCAGCGCCTTCCGAGTAATCAAGTTCCGCCTCGTGCATTGCTTCACGCGCGTTGGGCGGATCCATTTGATAAGCGCGCCGATCGCCAAACTCAGGCGCACTCTGCGCAGCCTCCCGAAAAGGACCGTAGAACCCCGACGCATACTTCACGGCATAGGCCATGATGGCCGTGGTTTCGAACCCTTCTTCATCGAGGGCTTCGCGAATTGCTCCAACCTGGCCGTCCATCATTGCGGAAGGTGCGACCACATCAGCGCCCGCTGATGCTTGACTCAATGCAGTGCGTGCCAGCAGCTCGAGCGATTCGTCGTTAAGAACCTCGCGTCCCCGAACGACACCGCAATGGCCGTGTGACGTGTATTCGCATAAGCAGGTGTCGGCCATGATGATGACTTCCGGAGACGACTGTCGAATTGTCCTGATGGCGCGCTGCACAATTCCATCTTCTGCATAGGCGCCCGACGCGAGTTCGTCTTTTGATTCAGGAAGACCAAAGAGGATGATGCTGCGAACCCCCATGTCGTTCGCAGCAGCCACTTCCTTTGTTGCTTCATCGATCGAGAGGTTATACACACCTGGCATTGATGATATTTCGCGACGCACGCCTGTGCCGGGACACACGAACAGTGGCAGCACGAAATTGTCGGGCGCGAGTCGAGTCTCACGCACGAGTGACCGAATAGCATCGGTTTTACGAAGTCGACGAGGGCGGTGAATCATTCTTTAGTTCTCACTGGAAGACAGCTACCAGCGATGATACGCGGGATGGCCGGGTTTGACAGCCACGAACGTGCCACGACAGGTGGCGCAGACCTTTTCGTGCGCTATTAGCTCGCCTTCGACGATTGCGCGATCGTCAGTTGATTCGACGACGCGCGCAACCAGTTTTATCGGGCGGGCGGTCGGAGTCGGACGGAGTAGTTTGATCGCGTAGTCAGCAGTGACTGTACATGGCGGCTTGTCAGCGCCAGTCTTGGTCATCAAATGCCACGCGGCTGACCAGTTGCAATGACAGTCAAGTAGAGTACCAATGATTCCGCCACTCAACATTCCCTCAAACGCCTCGTATTCCTTGCTCGGTTGCCACTCAGCCACAACCTCCTCACCATCGGGAAAACTGCGAACGTGCAGACCCTTAGGATTGGCTGGACCACAACCAAAGCAGGCGAGGTTTGGGGCGTAAGTTTCCTGGATGCTTTGCATTGATTTTTGTGCTCTGTACTTTGTTTTTGGTCTTTGGTCTTTAGACGATAGTGGTCCAATTTTGCATTCTCTGTGCGTCCTCTGTGTCTCTGTGGTAGTTTTTCCGCTAGATCCACCACAGAGACACAGAGGACACAGAGGTTGCACAGAGATAAACTGAAAGCTCAACGTCCGCGTAATTCCTGTCGAAGCTTGAACCGCTGAACCTTTCCCGTTGCCGTGTACGGCAGCTCGGCCACAAATACGTACTTGCGGGGTTGTTTGAATCGTGGCAACGATTCGGCAGCTAATGCCCGCAACTCTTGCTCGAACTGACCTGAATCGGATTCTACATCCTGCCTCACAACAAACGCACACGCGCACGGAAGTTGATCGGAGTCAAAATCTTCAACCACAGCCGCGCGCGCGACACCCGGATGCCGCAACAGCACGCCCTCGACTTCGACTGGCGAAACCCACTGCCCGCTCGATTTGAAACAATCATCACTGCGTCCCATGTGAAACCAATAACCATCAGCATCGCGGCGATATAGGTCGCCAGTGCGGACCCAGCCATCGACGAAAGTTCGAGCAGTTGCCTCGGGGTTTTCCCAGTAACAAGGAGCTGCGCTGACGCCTTTCACCCACAGATTTCCTTCTACGCCTTCCGGCGCCGGGTTACCTGTTTCATCAAGAAGCCGCGCCTCATAACCCTGGATCACACGTCCGCTGCTGCCGTAGCGCACATCGTTTTCATGATTTGACATGAACATGTGCAGCATCTCTGTCGAACCAATCCCATCGAGCAATTGAAGACCAAACTCTCTTTCCCACTGTTCGCCAAGCTGAGCGGGTAAGGCTTCTCCCGCCGAGACACACAAGCGCAGGCTCGAACAATCAAGCTTGTTTCCGCTTCGGTGATGTTCGAGCAGAAGGTTGTAGACGACGGGAACACCGAAAAAGATCGTAGGTCGACACTCACTGAACGTTCTTGCGATGACGCCGGGCGCCGGCTTCTCGCAACAGAGAATAGTTGTCGCTCCGTTTAGAAGTGGAAACGAGAAGCTGTTGCCCAAACCGTAAGCAAAGGGCAACCGAGAGGACGAAAACAGACGGTCTTCAGTTGTTAATCGCAGCACTTCGCGACAGAACGTTTGGTTCGTAAAGAAGATGTCTGCTTGCCGGTGAACTGCTCCCTTGGGTTCACCAGTGCTGCCGGATGTGTAGAGTATGAACGCTGGATCGTCGTGATCGGGATCTGGAAAGTCCTGGGTTGCAGGTTCAGCGGCTTTGCTGCGCAAATCGTCCAGAAAATGCAGCGTTACTGGTGGGTTTCGCAGACGTTCGTTCGTAGGGTAAGAATGTTGTCCGAGCTCATCCGAAGTCTTCCTGCCTTCGGTTCGATCAACCACAATAACGTTTTTCAGCGACCGCAGTTTTTCAGGCGCATGTGTCAGCAATGTGTGGCAGGAGTCGCCCTCCATAAGGGCCAGATTGGCCCCGGAGTTGTGAAGGATTGAACATTGTTCATCGGGTCGAAGCGACATATTGATAGGAACGGCGATTGCCCCGAGCGAGCACGTGGCTATGAAGGCTTCAACGAATTCAGGAGAATCATGCAGCAGGAGGGCGATTCGGTCGCCGCGTTTGGCGCCGCGCGAGCGGATAAATTGGGCCATCTTCAATGTCTCCGCACGCAACTCACCATACGTGATCTTGCGCCGGTCAAAGTGAATAGCCGGCGACGAAGGGTCGTGCGTGAAGATAGCTTCAAAGAGGTTCATGTGCTGCGGCTCCTGGCATAGAGAAAACGGCGACAGTCTATAAAGAAGTCTTAGCCAAAAACACAAAAAGCCACAAAAGGTGGAAAACATCTCTTTCTTTTGTGGCTCTTGTGTCTTTTTGTGGCTATTTCTCGTCGAGCTTTCTGCCGGCGTTCAGGTTGTCCCAATTCATGATCGCGTTGAAAACAAGGAAGTAGCTTCCCTTGGTTTGACCGCGCCAGAATGGGTTGGTTGAAAACAGCAGCACGTGTCCGTTGCCTGAAGGCACGTCAATGATCGCGGCCCGCTGCGCGATCTCATCGCCTCCATCCAACAATCCTGAGACAAAAAGGTCGCGGCTGTCGGCATAACGCAGGACCACGCGCGGACGCTGGTTTGGCGGTATCAAGCCGACCGCATTGCGTCGCTGCTCGTCTGTCACTCGTGGTGCTTCCCAGGGCTCGACTTTCGGCGGTGGCTCAGGAATTTCCGCCGGCGGACGGCCCTGCGGTGTATCGGGATCGTCAAGTGTGCCACGGCCCGTAGTGCGCTGTTGAGGTCTACCACCGCGTCCACCGACACCGTTATTGATGTTGTAAACAGCACCATTAAAACAATACATCGCCAGCGAATCGCCGTAGCCATACGCGATCGGACTCGCTGAGTCGACTGTCTTCGTCCGAAGTATTGCTCCAACAGCGCGCAGGCGCTGCGAGCGATTCGCTGAAACCCCTTGAGTGAAACCGTAGCTCACTGCGAACTCGGAAGTATCGTCCACGGTTATGAACAGTCCGCCGTCTTTCACAAACTTCTGCAGGTTCTGCAAACCACTCCAACCAAGGCCCGGTCGCATGTCGTCAGTCTCATCGATGCCACCGAGATTTGGAGTCAGTTCAGTTTTCTTCCACGGAAGTGGATTTCCAAACATCGGCAGACCATTGATGATCGCCTGCGCACTACGACCAACTGGAGCAAACAGAATAACGTCGTATTTGCTCTTGAGATTCGGGTCGCGCGAAACGTCCTGCGTGCTTATATAGGTAAAAGGCACCTGAAGATGATCGAGCCCGATGCGATACCACCCTTCGTCCTGGGTTGTGAGCCACGTGTGCATCATCGCGATGCGCGCGGCCCTAACCGGGTGCGTCTTGACTGACGGAGCGCTTGCTACGGCATACACCTGGATGCCGAGTTCGCTTGCCGCTCGTCGCAGATCGTCTCCCGAGGCTTTGCGAATGATGAATGACCCACGACTGAACTTGCGCCCCGCGGCCTCGAATGGTTCTTCGGCCGCTTCCATATCGACGTCTTTCAAACGATAACGCAGCGTCACCAGGGCGTTGTCGGCGTTGTGGTTGATCAGGTAGACCGAGCCATTGCTCGAAATGCCTCCAGAGGATCGGACGTCACCGTTGACTCGTTCCATCGCGGCTTGCAGCACCTTGATGTCTGTGACTCGGACAACTTCGACATTCGCGAGCTCACCCATGGTCCATGCCGTGTCGTCATAAATGGCAGTTTGTGGATCGTTCGGCGCCCAGTATTGATAATCCAGCAAAGCATCGGCAATGCGGCTGTATGGCTGGTCCATGCGCACGATGTAACTGCCCGCCGGGAAGGTGCGATCTTCAGTTTTCGGTGTGGGAGAAGGAGAAGCGGCGGGAGACGGACTGGGGGTTGGCCGCGCGGCGCCGCCGGCGGCTTTCCTTTTTACTGCGACTGTGAATGGCGCGGTCGATTTACTGATCTCCACGCCCTGCGCTTGCAGCGTTCTAAGCAGTTCAGATTGATTTCCTGGCCGTTGCTCATCCGCCGGAAACACGTAAGCTGCGGGGCCTTCATTTTTTGGTTTTTCAATCGAGCGTTTGCTCTTGAGGTAAAAGTTTTTGAGAAACAGTTTGCTGTTGTTGCTGAAATAGTGGAGCGAGGTTAACAGCGCAGTCTGCTGGTAGTTGTTATTGTTTCGCTGCGACCATTTTGTTTTCGGCAATGGAGGATTCTGGCGATACCACGTGCGTTGATATTCATTCGGCGACAAAGTTCGCTCGAGGGTGTCAGCGCCCGCGTTACCGAAAGTTTCATACAAGCGGCTGATGCCGTTATGAGTGGCCGCAATGAACATCAGGTAACCCGGCGACCACGTGTCGAAGTTGCCATGCGCGAAAACTCCGGGCATTCCAAACTTTGTCAACTCCGATACGTTATGCCAGCCAATCATCTGCCATTCGTCCGTCAGAATCGGATCGACCCAGGCGTTGTATGGACCATCGCCGATTGTGTTGTCGTAAAGGTACGGAACTGATTCGTGTAGGTCGTGCAATACCTGAGGTTTCCAGGCGATGTACGTGTTGAGCACGTTACGCGTGAGCTTCAACGAAAGTCCGATTGCGTCACGATTATTGTCGTGAGCGACATAGTGGCCCCAGTAGATCAGCGATGGCCAGTTCTGGTTTGAATGGGCCAGGTGCCAGTTATAAATGTCGACCATGCGATTCCGGCCGTCTACCTCAACGACTGGCGTAATCAGTGTGACCATATTGTCGCGAATCGACTTTACGTAGGCGCTGTTATCGACGGCGAGCCGGTAAGCCAATTCCATCAGCGCGGTTGGCGATCCGGTTTCGGGTGAGTGAATCGCTCCTGTGATGTAATAGACGGGAAACGAAGCTGCCACAAGGCGGTCGGCTTCTTCTTCGTCGAGGTTGATGGTCCTCGGGTCGGCGAGTTTCGCGAGACGCGCACGATTCTCTTCGAGTCGTGAGATCAGTTGTTCTGAGGCAACCGCTACTGCAATCATCTCTCGGCCTTCTTCCGTTGTGCCGATTGAATAGACTTTTACTCGCGGGCTCGCTCGCTCCAGCATTCGCATGTACCTGTAAACGTCTTCGGCATAAGGCAACCTACCGGGCGCGCCGGCGACGTCGCCGAGAACCGCTTTGGGAGTTGGTACATCAGCCGAAGCCGGCAGATAGTCGGTCAAAGGCGAGTTGAAGAATGGTTCAGTTGTATACTCGCGAATCTTGTTTGTGTATTCCTGATCGACCGGTTGATTCGGATCTCGGCCTGGTTTCACCTGGGCGTTAGCAATCATGCTGGCGGCGGCCAACGAAAGTAGAGACAAAGACAGGCACCTAAGGCGACGTGACACGCTCATTTTTATTTTCCTCGGCATTAATGGAAGATAGGAGATTGGAGAAACTTTTAAGCTAAAGGCGACAGGGAAGTCAATCCTGTATCCACCGATTACGCAGATTTATCGGTGTAATCTGTGGATGGTATATTCTCTAATTCCTAACGATGTCTGACTCTTTAACCAAAAATGGCACACCTTCGGCTCAGCCACCCGAGGAGATGCTTCCCGCGGAAGCGAATGCATCCAGCAAAGTTGCCGGCGGGCTGCCTGCAATCGCCGCCACGCTGAAGACAACATCAGCGGAGATGGGCCTCATTCGAGGCGTGCGCACGTTGCTGAGAGTCAATCAATCAGGCGGGGTGGATTGTCCAGGCTGCGCGTGGCCGGAACCAGATCACAAACGCTCACACTTCGAGTTTTGTGAAAACGGCGCGAAGCATGTTGCGGACGAAGCAACAACCAAACGCATTACGCCGGAATTCTTTCAGAAGTGGAGCGTCGCCGAACTCTCGCACCAGTCGGATCAATGGTTGGGTGCTCAGGGTCGACTCACTCATCCAATGCTTCTGCATCGAGGTGCGACGCACTACGAGCCGGTGAGCTGGGAGAACGCTTTCGAGCTGATCGCGGGTGAACTTAATTCACTCAACTACCCGGATCAGGCAATCTTCTACACTTCCGGTCGGACCAGCAACGAAGCAGCCTTCCTCTATCAACTCTTCGTGCGGCAATTCGGTACTAACAATCTGCCCGATTGTTCAAACATGTGCCACGAGTCAAGCGGTTGGGCATTGAGCGAAACCATCGGAGTCGGGAAGGGAACTGTCACGCTCGAAGACTTTGATGCCGCGGAAGCAATTTTTGTAATTGGTCAGAATCCCGGAACCAATCACCCGCGAATGTTGTCATCACTCGAGCGCGCGAAACAAAACGGCTGCAAACTGGTCCACATCAACCCGCTTCCCGAAGTGGGCATGACGCGTTTCAAACATCCGCAGCACCTCATCGGATTGCTCGGCGCCGGCACGTCGCTGGCCGATCTGTTTCTGCAGGTGCGAATCAATGGCGATGTTGCGCTATTGAAGGGAATCATGAAAGCTGTGCTCGCGCGCGAAGAGGGGCAACCTGGAAAAGTTCTCGATCACGATTTTCTTGCCGGCTACACAACAGGGTTCGACGAATTCGCGTCAGCTCTGCGTGCGGCTCCCTGGACCGGCGTCGTGGAACAGAGCGGAGTATCGAAGGAAGAGATCGAAAAGGCCGCGCAGATCTTTGTTGAATCCGAACGCACGATCTTCTGTTGGGCCATGGGTTTGACGCAACATCGGAATGCGGTAGCTAACATCCAGGAGATCGTGAACCTCATGCTTTTGCGAGGCCAGATCGGAAAACCTGGCGCCGGGCTGTGTCCAGTGCGCGGCCACAGCAATGTCCAGGGTGATCGCACCGTCGGCATTGTGGAGCGGCCCGCGGCGGCATTTTTGGACAAGTTGGGCGCTGAGTTTGACTTCAACCCACCTCGAAATCATGGATTCGACACTGTTAAAGCAATCCAGGCAATGTACGACGGACAAGGCAAGGTCTTTTTCGCGCTCGGCGGCAACTTCCTCTCAGCAACGCCTGATACGGAGTTTACCGCCGAAGCTTTGCGCCGCTGTCGCTTGACGGCTCACGTGTCGACCAAACTGAATCGGTCTCACTTGATAACCGGAGACCGTGCGTTGATTCTTCCGTGTCTGGGGCGCACGGAGATTGATGTGCAGGGAACTGGTCCACAGTTTGTTACGACGGAAAACTCGATGGGCGTTGTGCAGATTTCGCGCGGTTCACTCGAGGCCGCATCGCCGGAACTTTTGAGCGAACCGCAGATCGTTGCACGACTTGCAAGGGCCACACTCGAACATCGCGCTGCAGTTAATTGGGGGGATTTGGCGAGTAACTACGACAAGATTCGAGACGCCATCGAGCGAGTGGTGCCGGGTTTTGACGACTACAACGCGCGCGTGCGCAAACCTGGCGGATTCTATCTGCCAAACGCCGCGCGAAATCGAGTCTTCAACACGACAAACGGCAAGGCCCAGTTCACGATTCATGAATTACCGGAACATAATCTTGAGCCAGGCCAGTTTTTAATGATGACAATCCGCAGTCACGATCAGTTCAATACTTCGGTCTACACCTTGAACGATCGCTATCGAGGAATTAGTAATGGGCGTCGTGTTGTGTTCCTGAACGAGGAAGACATTGCCGCAGCGGGTTTGCACTCGCGACAAGTTGTAGACTTGGTGAGTCATTTTGAAGGTGAAGAGCGAATTGCCCGGCGGTTTGTTATTGTACCCTACGATATTCCACGACGCTGTGCCGCGACTTACTTTCCCGAAGCGAATGTTTTGGTACCGGTGCGTAGCGTCGCTGCAAAGAGCAACACTCCGGCGTCGAAATCGGTGGTGATTAGTATTAAACCTCGACGGGACTAGTAGAAAAGGGCCACAGATAAACACGAATGAACACGGATCAGCATTTCTGATAGCCAATCTTCGATCCGTGTGAATCTGTGTTTATCTGTGGCTTTCCCGCATTTCATTGGAGGAATTAAACGACTCATGACTTCTCGATCTGTGAAGAAAAAACCGGCTACGAAAAAAACTGCCGCGAAGAAAAAACCAGCTAAGAAGAAACGAGCAGCAACTCCCGAGTCCACAGCTAAAACCCAGCTTTATGCGAATCTGGTCGTGCAGTTGTTGAGCTTGCTCAAAGGCGAACAGGACTTTATTGCGAACGCCGCAAACTTCAGCGCTTTGCTCTTCAATTCATTGCCGAATGTGAATTGGGCCGGCTTTTATTTTTTGCGGGGCGACGAGTTGGTGCTTGGACCATTTCAGGGAAATCCCGCCTGTGTGCGCATCCCAATGGGCATAGGCGTCTGCGGAGTCGCGGCTCAGCAATGTGAAACTATCATCGTCCCTAACGTACACGAGTTTCCGGGCCACATCGCCTGCGATGTCGCCTCGAACTCAGAGATCGTCGTGCCACTCTTTGATGGCGAACGTTTGCTTGGCGTGCTGGATCTCGATAGCCCTGCAATTGGAAGATTCGACGATCAGGATGCCGAAGGGTTGAATGAATTGGTGACAGTGTTTGTGGCCCACGAAGAAGGACTGGGTATTTAGACACAAGGTGACACAAAGAGAACTTAGCCACAAAAATACCCAAAGAACACAAAGAAAGAACAAAGAGAACAAGACAAACTACAGAGCTTATGATCACCACCCGACAATCAAAAGAACGCGGACACTTCAATCACGGGTGGCTCAACACCTATCACACCTTCTCGTTCGATCAATACTACGACCGTCGATATATGGGTTTTCGCAGTTTGCGAGTAATCAACGAAGACTTCGTGGCTCCGGGTCGCGGCTTTCCTACGCACGGACATCGCGACATGGAGATCATTACTTACATCCTCGAAGGCGCGTTGAAACACGAAGACAGCATGGGTAACGGTTCTGTTATTCGTCCCGGGGACGTGCAACGCATGACTGCCGGAACAGGTGTCCGGCACAGTGAGCAGAATGCGTCCGACAAAGAGCGTGTTCACCTGCTTCAAATCTGGATCCTGCCGAATGCCGACGATCTAAAACCTGGCTACGAACAGCAGGCTTTCTCCGAAGAACAGCGCCGCGGACAGTTGCGACTGATCGCCTCGAACGACGGCCGTGATGATTCGGTGCAATTGAATCAGGACGTTAGTCTGTTTGCCTCGATACTCGACGCAGGTCAGGAGGTTGAGCGTGTGATGGATCCGGCGCGCTACGCGTGGATTCAGGTTGCGCGCGGTTCGATCACCGCTAACAACGAGCGCGCCGATCAGGGCGATGGTGTGATTGTTGTTGCGGAATCGAGTATAAGGATTCGAGCACAAGAGGCAGCCGAAGTATTGGTGTTTGATCTTGCGTAGGATCCCGTCATTTATCATTTTCCATTTTCAATTTTTCATTTGCCATTGTTCAGAATTGACCTTCGGTTACTGTTGCAATCTTCAAAAACAAAATTCGCGAATGAAAAATGTCAAATGACAAATGACAAATGATCCGGCTGCTCCACACCCACGTCGATGGCGTGCATTGGCGCTGCTCTCCACTGCCGAATTGTTGGGGATGGCGCTTTGGTTCAGCGGTTCCGCCGTCGTACCTGCTCTCTCGCTCGAGTGGCAAATCTCACCGTCTCAAATAAGTTGGCTGGCCATTGCCGTTCAACTCGGCTTTGTTGCCGGTACGCTAATCAGCGCCACTCTAAACCTGCCTGACGTCATCAGTACACGACATTTATTCGCAGTCTCTTCATTTCTTGGCGCAGCCGTTAACGGAATCTTCGGTCTTTACGTCACCGATCCCGGATCGGCGATCGCGCTTCGCTTCCTGACCGGTATTTGTTTGGCCGGTGTCTACCCACCCGGCATGAAGATCATGGCGACCTGGTTTCGTGAACGCCGCGGAATGGCGCTAGGAGTTCTCGTGGGTGCGTTGACAATGGGAAAAGCCACACCTTATCTGGTCAACGCGTTGGGAAGCGCAAACTGGAGATCCAACGTGCTCTTCGTTTCGCTGCTCGCGGTGATCGGTGGACTCATCGTGCTTTTGTTTGTCGATGATGGTCCATTTGCGCTGCCACCGGCGAAGTTTGATGTTTCCCAGATAGTCAGGGTATTCAGAAACCGCGGAGTGAGACTTGCGAGCTTTGGTTACTTTGGGCACATGTGGGAACTATACGGCATGTGGATTTGGATACCGGTGATGATCCGCGCGAGTCTCGCGACTCAGGGTGGTGATCCACGGTTGGCTGAACTCGGTTCATTCATCGTCATCGGTGCGGGCGCCGTTGGCTGCGTTGTCGCCGGCTTGATAGCCGATCGCGTCGGACGAACTCTGGTCACATCGTGGGCGATGGCGATTAGCGGCTCATGCTGTTTGGTGATTGGATTGCTTTACGGTGGAAACCCACTTTTGCTTTTGTTGGTCGCCGCGATCTGGGGTGCGACTGTTGTGGCCGACTCGGCTCAGTTTTCTTCGTGCGTGACTGAACTCGGCGATCCCCAGTACATCGGCACTGCCTTGACAATACAAATGTGCATAGGCTTTTTACTCACGACAATCTCGATCGAGCTGATCCCAAAGGTCGCCGCCGGGCCAGGATGGCCTTATGCCTTCATGATTCTCGCGCCGGGCCCATTTCTGGGAGTACTAGCGATGCTACGTTTGCGCGGTTTGCCGGAAGCCGTCAAGATCGCTAACGGAAAACGCTAAGACAGGATTAAATAGGATAACGATGCCAAAACGCGAAAGTCTTGACGAACTGAAAACCCGCACGCGCGATGTCATCCGGCGACTCAAGCGCGCTTATCCGGACGCTAAGTGTTCGCTCAATCACACTAATCCGTTTGAATTGTTGATTGCGACAATTCTCTCCGCGCAGTGCACGGATGAGCGTGTCAACATCGTTACCTCTAATCTCTTTCGGAAGTACACGAAGCCGGAAGACTACCTCAAAGTGTCGCCACGCGAGTTGGAAAAGGACATTCAGTCGACCGGCTTCTTTCGCAACAAGACCAAGTCGATTCAGGGGACATCGAAGGTTCTGACTGAAGAGTATGGCGGGCAGGTGCCGCATACGATGGAAGAACTGCTGGAACTGCCCGGCGTCGCGCGCAAGACGGCGAACGTGGTGCTGGGTAACGCGTTCGAGATCAAGTCGGGCGTGGTTGTGGACACGCACGTGACCAGACTCTCGCATCGCCTCGGGTTCACACTGCAAAAGACTGCGGAAAAGATCGAGCAGGACCTTGTCGGGATTGTGCCGAAGAAAGATTGGGTGATCTTTTCGCATTTATTGATCGCGCACGGAAGGAAGATCTGCAAAGCACGTAATCCGCTGTGCGCGGAGTGCGCGGTGGAAAAGCAATGCCCGTCTTCCTTCCTAAAAACGGGAGTGATTCCACCAAGTTAAGTCACTAAAACGCACAAAAGGTTAAGTCACTAAAATGCACAAAAGACACGAAAAAATCATTTGTGCCTTCTGTGCTTTTCTGACCACAGATAAACACGAATGAACACGGATCAGCCATTACTTTTTCTGATCTGTGTAAATCCGTGTTTATCTGTGGCCGCTCGCTTGGCGCATCCGCTCCAGGGCGGCTAGAATGAGCGCGCGTGACCTACAGATTCCCCTGGCATCGTCTCAGTGACGAACAGTTGCTTGACCTGCGCATCTGCGACCTGCCGATTAAAATCAAGGGTTCGTTTCTCGAACCTCATATCAAAAGACTTTACAGCGAGCTCAATTCCCGTGGAATCCGTTTCAAACCCCATGTTTGGCTCGCAGAAGAGTGGTTTTCGCCGGATGGCGTGCCCGGCATTGCGATTCCTTTTTACCTGGCACACCCGCGCCTGATGAAGCTCGAACGCAAGCAAATGCTGGAAATTGAGGGCGGGACTGACACGGAATGCATGCGCATTCTTCGGCACGAAGCGGGCCACTCGCTCGATACAGCCTTCCGGCTACACTTCAAACGCCAACACCGGGAGCTGTTTGGTTCCTTCGCACAGCCTTACCCGGATTTCTACAAACCCAAACCGAAAAGCAGGAAATACGTGCTGCATCTTCCGGCCTGGTATGCACAGGCACACCCCGCTGAGGACTTCGCGGAAACGTTTGCCGTTTGGCTGACTCCGCGCTTGCAATGGCGACGCCGTTACCGTGGCTGGCCGGCACTGCGCAAGCTCGAATACATCGACAAGTTAATGAATGACCTCGCCGGCACGAAACCAAAGAACCGGACACGTACTAAAGTCGAACCACTTTCGGCGCAGCGACTGACACTGCGAGAACACTACCGGCGAAAGCGCGAGCGTTACGACTTCGAATGGCCCGCAGTTTACGATCGAGATCTCCATCGAATCTTTTCCGACGACCCGCGTCACAAAGCACGACCCAGCGCCGCAAGTTTTATTCGCAAGGTCCGTGGAGAAGTGCGGCAGATCGTTGCTGAGGGCACCGGCGTGCATCAGTACACGATCGATCACGTGCTGCAAAACATGATCGATCGCTGCAAGGAATTAAAACTTCGCGTCGCAACTCCCTTCCGTGAAACGCGTCGTCGTGTCATGATAGTGCTGACTGTGCAAGTAATGAACGTGCTCCATTCGGGTTATCATCGCATAGCCGTATGACGTTTGAGCCGCGAAAGAAACTGCGCATTATCGTGCTAGTCCACGAAGACCTCGTGCCTCCCGATTCGTTGAATGGTCTCTCTGATAAAGAAAAGCTTGAAGTCAAAACAGAGTTCGACGTGATCTCGACTCTCAAGAAGATGGGCCACGAGGTTTATCCCGTCGGTCTGTACAACCAGCTCAACGTGATCGGAAATGCGCTTATGGAACACAAGCCTCACATCGCTTTTAACCTGCTAGAGGAGTTTCACGGTTACCCGCTTTACGATCAGCACGTCGTCAGTTATCTCGAACTGATGAAACAGGCCTACACGGGTTGCAATCCGCGTGGCATGACGTTGGCCCACGACAAAGCGCTGACGAAGATGATCCTTTCGTATCACCGTCTGCTGGTGCCAAACTTCGCAGTGTTTCCGATGAATCGAAAAGTGCGGCGGCCGAAGCGTTTGAAGTTTCCTCTGCTGGTCAAATCGATCAGCGAGGAAGGCTCGGTAGGCATCGCACAGGCTTCAATTGTTCACGACGACGAAAAGCTGACGCAGCGCGTCGAGTTTATTCATCGCCAGAACAAGACCGCGGCGATAGTCGAGCAGTACATAAAAGGCCGCGAGATCTATGTTGGAGTAATCGGCAACCAGAACATTCAATCCTACGCGCCGTGGGAACTGGTGATGGAAAAGCTGCCGGAGGGCGCTGAGAATATCGCGACGCTCAAAGTGAAGTGGGACCCTGCGTACCAGGTAAAGGTTGGCGTGGCGACAAGAGCAGCAGAGCTGACGCCTGAGCAGCACAAGACGCTTGAGCGCCTTTCAAAGCGAATCTATCGTTATCTTTTCTTGAGTGGTTACGCGCGCCTTGATTACCGGATGACCGAAGAAGGTCAGTTCTATCTACTGGAAGCGAATCCGAATCCACAGATTGCTCATCGGGAAGATTTCGCAGATTCGGCTGAACATTCGGGAGTTCCTTACGATCAGTTGCTGCAGAAGATAATCACCGTGGGTTTGAACTATGCGGGCCGAGGCGTGTAACAGAACCGAGCACGGTAGCGCCGGGTTAGTCTCACAAATGTTGCGCTCTGCATTCAGAGATCGACCCGGCGCTACCGCGCTCGGTTCTGTTGGAACCTCCTCCCCATTGCGACTTTAAGTACTCTCATAAAGTCGATTTCAATTTTAGGTTGTCGGGAGTTTTTGCCCCATGACACTCGCTATAACTCTGCTTTTTACACTGAACTTATATCTCAAACTTCAGCGAGTCTGAGTCCTGCAGCCCCGGGCTTTTTTTCTTCCTGACATCAGATTGACCGTGTGTTGATCTCTGATCGCCCGATTTGCCCCAAAAACACTGTTTTGACAGTGCTGAACATCGGAAAGAATTTGTGACTTCTTTCAGTGCAAAGTCCTCTCCAGTGAGGCGTTTCGTCACGAAACAGTCACATTGCCTGTTGATGCCCGTTAATTCACTCGCTAAGATTCAGGGGTCTTAGCGGTTGCTCCCCTCACGTTAGAAATACCAAAAAGTAGAGACTAGTCAACAAAGAAGGTACTTCCCTGTTTATGGAGCTGCGAAAACTGTTCCCTCGTGTCATGGTGGCCTGTTTAGCCCTCGCGGTTTGGTCAACAACGGCATTCGCCCAAACTCATCCACGGGTTGCAGACCCTGGCGGCGACATTAATGAGCTGTCGTGCTTGCCGGAAGAGTTTGTGGTTCTAGCTGAAGCTGTCGCAGATTCGAAGCCTGTCTGGGAAGCGAAACCTAAACCGACAATCGACCTTGCGCCCTCGACGGGCGCGTCGAGTTCCGGCTTCATCAAGTTTGAACCACTGCTTTTGGCCGCGATCGATCGGCGTTTGGGATCGCGTTATCGCTGGGGAGCGAACGGACCGGATAGATTCGACTGTTCGGGATTTGTGTGGAGCATTTTTCAAGCGACTGGAATCAACTTCGAAAGAGTCAGTGCCCGCCACTTGTTTGCGCGTTTCGCGCCTGCTCCGGTGGAAGAGCAGTTCAAATTCGGAACTTTGGTGTTCTTCAGTCGCCTAACTCACGTTGGCGTGGTGGCTGACGAGCAAGGCTTCTATCATGCCTCTCGTCGTCAGGGAGTTATCTATTCGGAGTTTAATGAGTATTGGCTGAAGCGCATTGACGGCTTTCGCCGGGTGCCACTGACCACCGAGGTTAGTGAGTGATCATTTTCCATTTCTCGTTTACCATTTTTCATTCGCCATTTGAGTCGTCGAACTCAATTAAGTGACAAATGAACAATGGAAAATGAGAAATGGAAAATGCCCTTATTTTACGTTTGGCACCGGAACAAACCCCGCCCGATGCCCATCGTCCCTCGCTTCCCAAACTACAACAATCTTATCAACTGCGACGTAGCAGTTTTTGCCATCCGCATCGCGCAGATGCAGCACGCCCATTTCTACTTTGAGTACCTCACCGCGCAGGCTCGATGCGCCTCCGCAATAGATATCGAGCTTCTTGCCTATGAGTCTTGAGAGAAAGTCTTCCATTGCCAATTTCCAATTGCCGATTGCCAATTGAAGTCATTGTCGATTGCCGATTTGCCGTCTCCGGTGCGAGAACCAAATTGGCAATTGGCAATCGCCAATGTCCTCACTTCTTTCCATTCCTGAACGTGATCTTGACCAACGGCACCGTGTCCGGATCGTCCTGCTGCTCACGTTCGAATTGCAGTAGGTCGTAATAAGCGCAGCGCTTCGTTATGGGAAACTCTCTGCAGACCGCAGGTCTCGCATGGTAGATCGTGCAGCCGCGTGTTTCGGGATTTATGAACTGGCAAGCCTGCCCAAACAGAGGATCGTTCTTCCTGCGTAAGACCCTTTCCTTCTCGTAGATCTTTGTGTAACGTGCTGTGGCGACCTCCTCCGTAACACCGAAGTGCCTCGCCAAACGGCGAATGTCACGGGGCGTCACCTGAACGCGTTCGTACACCGAACAACAGTAAGCAGGGCAGTCAACGCAATCGTAGTAACTCTTTGGCTTAACGTTGGTGGCTGTTTCACCCATGATCGCTGGTTGTCTCCAATCACCCTATCGTCTTTTGGATTTCTTGTACTCCACCAGCAGTAAACTCATGAACTGATCGCGCTTCTCATAGAGACGCTTCGGCTCACGAGGTTCATGACGCGTAAGAGCATAAGCCGTAATCAGCGGAAGCGCTACAGTAGAATCGACATAACACACAACCGCATCAGGCAAGCGATCGGGATCGACCTTGCCCCATGACACTGCTTCACCCGGAGTTGCTCCTGAAAGGCCGCCTGTGTCAGGGCGCGCATCAGTCACTTGGAGAAAATAGTCGTGTCCGCGTTCATCGATTCCGAGCACCTCCTGGATCTGCGGCTCAGTTTGCAGCAGGAAGTTTTTCGGTGAACCACCACCAAGAATGAAGACTGCTGAAAGCCCCGGCTGTTTCCTGCCCTTGGCTGACTTGGCATTCAGTGCACCTCGTTTCGCAGCGAGCACTATAGCTGCTGTTTCGTTAACGTCGAGTGAAGGATCAAATGCGAGCCGGTTGCCTTGAAGAGCCTTGGCAGCCACATTCATTCCGATTGAAGAGTCGCCGGGCGAGGATGTGTAAATCGGAACGGCGTACTCATACGCGACCGCAAGCAGCGACTTCTCGTTGATGCCGAGCTTTTGTTCGCGCTCGCGAACATAACGACCGCATAGATAGTGAAACTCGGCCGTGGACATTGAACGCTGAAACTCCGGACTTTCGATTATCTTGCGAAAGAACGCGTCAGTGTCGAGCAGCACCGAGTAATCAAAAAAGATGTCGTAGATGCGAACAACTTCTTCATCGCGCAGGATCACATCCGATGTTTGCGCGTTTCCCTGGTGCACGGCCAGGCCGATGCCAAAATGAGTGTCGTGGTAGAGATTAGCGCCCGTGGAAATGATCCAATCAACAAAGCCGGCTTTGATTAGTGGAATCAGTGCGGAAATCCCGAGCCCGGCAGGTGTCAGTGCGCCAGTCAGCGAGAGACCTACCGTGACTTCAGGCTCCAGCATTTTTTTCGTAAAGAGCTGGCACGCCTCGCGGAGCCGGGCGGCATTGTATGCAAGAAAGGATTCGTCAATTAGATCTGCAACAACTACATTCTTTTCGATTGGGGCAGGATCGATACGCTTACCGCGCAGAAACTTGCTTTTGTTTTTACCCATCTGTTCACAATCCGTTTATTCAGCGCTCATCTGTGGCTGAGGCTAATAGATGTCTTTATTGGGTCATTTCGGCTTTTATGCTTTTTGGGGACTTAATTCGCAGGCGAGTGATCCGTCTTTCGTCGGCTTCGAGTACTTCAACTTCAAGGCCACGAATTGTCAGAAGCTCGCCGACCGCGGGGACCTTGCCGGATTCGTTGATCACGAGCCCTGCAATAGTTGTGAAATCGTCAGCTTCGATCTCCATATCGAAGAGCCGCTCGATCTTGCCTATCTCGGTCGAGGCCAGCACTTCGTAACTACCTTCATTGCCTGCGACGATGTCCTGCAATTCTTCGCCGGCAATGTCTTCGTCTTCAATCTCACCGACAATCTCTTCGAGGATGTCTTCGACAGTGACCAGGCCGCAAACTCCACCGTACTCATCGATAACGATGGCGAGTTGCACGTGAGCCTTTTGCATCTCTTCGAGCAGTTCGGCAACAGGCTTGGTTTCGGGCACAAAGTAAACTGAACGAATCAGCGGTTTAATACTCTCGTCTTCTTTATCTTCAGCCCAGCACTGGAGCAAGTCTCTTACGTAGATAATTCCTTCGACGTTGTCGATCTGATCGCGATAGACCGGCAAACGTGAGTATTTCGAGTCTAAAATCACATCGCGCGCTTCGCGGACACTGGCGGTTTCCGCCACAGCGACGATATCCGGTCTGGGAGTCATTACTTCACTAACGCGCGTGTCGCCAAACTCGATGATCGAATGGATCAATTCACCTTCTTCTTCTTCGAGGATTCCTTCTGCCTCGCCGACATCGATCAACGCCTGGAGGTCGCCGCTGTCGTCATCTTCTTCTTCCTCCTCGCCATCTTCCGCGACTTGATCCCTTCGACGCGAGCGGTCGAAAAGTCGTTGAAAAGGATCGGCAATGAATGCCATGACCGGAAAGAATGGACGAATGACAGGCAGCAGGAAGAGTAGTGTGCGTTCAGGATTTCGTGTCGAAATGAACAGTGGAATCAGTTGACGGAAAATGCCGGCCAAAATCAATCCGGCTAAAAGGCCAACCAGGACGAGCCGAGGATTGGGAAAAACGCTCAGTGAAATTGAAGTGATGAGTACAGCGACGACGACGAGCAATATTTGGATCATCGCCGAGAGTGCAAAGCCAAATCGCGGGCGATTCTCTAAAACGTGCTGAAGGAAGAGTCGTGAGCGTGCCTCAGGCTTTTCTCCATTCTCGCCAATTAAGCGGCGTAGACCAACGTCGCTCAACTGGTCGAAGGCCATATCGACCGTGGCCAGTAAAGAGAGCACTATGAGCAGAAGGAGCGCAAGCCCTATTTCAAGTTCCATCAATTGGAAGATAGTAATGGTTACGTAGCCTAAAACCAAATCATTGGTCATATATCATTTGACACTTCTCATTTTCCATTTGCACGAATGACCGTGGGTCTTTTGGCTTTCAAATGACATGAGAAATGTCAAATGATATATGACCAATGACGTCGTCTAAAGCCATCCATCCACTTAAATGCCCAGCCTCTTCCTCAACCTCAACTCCAAACTATTCATTTCGCCATTATCAGTTTCGTGGTCGTAGCCGGACAGATGAAGAAGACCGTGAAGAATCAATTGTGCTATTTCGTCGTTGAACTGCAAACCATTCTCTTTTGCCTGTGCCGCCGCGGTTTCAACTGAAACGGCAATGTCGCCGAGATTCAGGTCGTCAGGTCCGTCAGCAGGAAACGAAAGAACATCCGTTGCTTTATCGATACCGCGAAACTGCCGGTTGAGTTGCCGAATCTTATTGTCTGAAACAAAAGCAATCGTGGCTGACGATCCAGTCTTTCCGATCGCCTCGAGCGCTTTTGCTGCAAAAGTGGCCCAGGCTTCAGTATCGACTCTTAAGCGTCGCTGGCGATTGACCACCTCAATCATGTTCTTACAAAGCACAGACGTCAAAAGTCAAATCTGACTCTTCTTCCCCTGTTCTTCATAGGCCCGGATGATCATTTGCACAAGCTTATGCCTCACCACGTC
>Ga0268386_10000280_pt1 | contig 31074 bp, 31 predicted proteins | sample RVTome_15_FD_200260 | JGI IMG/M metagenome (GOLD analysis project Ga0268386, IMG submission 200260) | Soil microbial communities from uranium-contaminated site in the Upper Colorado River Basin, Wyoming, United States - RVT150D86... ... | reverse complement strand
TCAGGATCCCGCGGGTCCGCTCCGCCCCGAGCCCGGCGACGACCGCCGTGTCCGAGGGAGTGACGCCTGCCGCGCCGGCATCCTCCACCGATGCCAGGATGCGCTCCGCGGGGTCTTCCGAGCGCAACCTGGGGAGCGCCTCCGGGACCGCCTTCCCGGCCCCCCTTCGGGGGGGGGGCTTCGGGTGCAGCACGGCACCGCCGCCGATGGTGTATCCGAAATTCGCCAGCGGCGAGAATCCCCGAAGGATGAACCGGTCGCCGCCCGAGAGGACCGTCTCCTCGGAGAGGAGCACCCGGCCGTACCCCGACCCTCCGGGCGGGATCTCGGTCTGCCCGTAGAGGAGGATCCTCCCGACGCAGGAGAAGGTCCCGGCGTGGAAGGAGATCTGGCCCCGGTTCCGCAGCGGCTTTGGGACCAGCGGAAGGTACTCGACGAAAACTTCCGCGGTCTTCGTGGGGGAGAACGTCCCGGTGTGGCACAGGACCGACCCGCGCGGGGCGCCCTCCTTCTCCTGCCCCTGCAGGTTGACCGCGGTGCGGGTCCCCGCGGACGATCGTTCCACCGGACCGCCGTGGACCTGCAGTCCGCGCACCTTCGCGACGGTCCCACCGGGCAGGATCGCCACCTCCTCGCCCGTCGCGACCGTCCCGCCGATCACGGTCCCCGTGACCACGGTGCCGAACCCCTTCATCGAAAAGGAGCGGTCCACGGGGAGTCGGAACAGGTCCGACGCGTCCTTCCCCGGGATCCCGGCGGCGATCCGGTCGAGGGCGGAAACCAGTTCGGGGAGGCCCTCGCCGGTGGAGGCGGAAACCCGGACGATCGGGGCCCCTTCGAGAAACGTTTCCCGGACGAGCGCGCGGATCTCCTCCTCCTGGAGATCCATCCACTCGCTCTCCGCCTTGTCGCACTTGTTGAGGACGACGATCCCGTGACGCACCGCGAGAAGGCGGCAGATGTCGAGATGTTCACGCGTCTGCGGCATCACCCCCTCGTCCGCTGCGATGACGAGCAGGACGATATCGACCCCCGCCGCCCCGGCCACCATCGTCCGGACGAACCGCTCGTGCCCCGGCACGTCGACGATGCCGGCAAGGGCCCCCGACGGGAGGGAGAGACGGGCGAACCCGAGCTCGATCGTGATCCCCCGCTCCTTCTCCTCCTTCAACCGGTCGGGGTCGGTGCCGGTCAGCGCGCGCACGAGGGAGCTTTTCCCGTGGTCGATGTGCCCGGCCGTCCCGAGGATCACGGTTTTCGACATGAGAGATATCTTATCGCAATCGATCGGTTGCGGTATTATGTCGGCCATGGACGACTACACCCGGGAAGAGTCGATCTTCGGTTTTTCCGGGCCGGAGGCGCGCATCGCCGCCGCCGCCATCCTTCTCGTCGCGATCTCCGTCGTCCTTTACTCCCTCCCGGAAAAATCTCCCGAGGGAATCGGGTCCAGGGAGATCGTCCGCAAGTTCTACCTCCTGCCCATCTTTTTATCCGCGATGTGGTTCGGCGCGCGCGGCGCCGTCTTCGCCACGGTGTCCGCCACGCTCCTGTGCGGCGGACTGGCCGGAAACGATTGGCCGGCGGAGGTTTCCTCCCAGATCGCTCGGGTCGGGGAAGTGGCCGTCTTCTGGCTGGTGGGGGGGCTTTCGGCGAGCTTCTTCGAGCAGCAGAAGCGGTTCGTCGGGAAGATCGAGGTCGCGAACGACAACACCCTGATCGCCCTTGCGTCGGCTCTCGACGTGCGGGAGCACAACACCGGGGTCCACTCCCAGCGGGTGGCGGACTACATGCTGCGCCTGGCGCGGGAAGCGGGGGTCCGGGACAAGGACACGCTCGACGACTTCTGGCGCGGCGCCCTCCTGCACGACGTGGGGAAGATCGGCATCCCCGACAAGGTGCTGCTGAAGCCCGGACCGCTGTCCGAAGAGGAGTGGGCGGTAATGCGCAACCACCCGGAAGTGGGGGCGGGGATGCTGCGGAAGATCGAATTCCTGCGCGGTCCGTCCGAGATCGTCCGGTCCCATCATGAGTGGTACGACGGGGCAGGGTACCCCGGGGATCTGAAAGGCGCCCAGATCCCGCTCGGGGCGCGGCTCTTCGCCGTGATCGACGTCTACGACGCGCTGACGACCGACCGGGCATACCACACGGGCCGTTCCCACACGGACGCGCTCGCCAAAATCAGGGAGAAGTCCGATAACCACCTCGACCCCGCGATCGTGGCCGCCTTCGTGAAGATCCCCTTCGAGGAGCTGCGCGAGATCGCGAAGAAGAACGAAACCCCGCTGCTCTACACCTCCCCGCCGCTCCCGTCGCTGCACCAGGTGGCGTCCGTCCTTTCTCCTAAGCCGTGACACGGCCGGAATTCCCCGGGGAGCCGCCCCCGCACCGCGTGCCGGTGGAGGAGAGCATCGACCTCCACGCCTTCACGCCGCGGGACGTCGTCTCCGTGGTGGAGGAGTATCTCGAAGCGGCCGCGCGGAAACGGTATCGGGAGGTCCGTCTGATCCACGGCAAGGGAACGGGAGCCCAGAGGGCCGCGGTTCGCTCTCTGCTCGCGCGGCATCCGCTCGTTGAAAGCTACTCGGACGCCCCGCCCGAAGCGGGCGGGTGGGGGGCGACGCGGGTGACCCTCAAACCGGCCCCGGGGTAATCGGCGGAGGGTTACTTCCGGAGAGCGATCTCGATACGGTTGACGCTTTTCACGAGGACCCGGTCCTTCTTCACCCGCTCGTCGTTTTTCAGGGAGCGGCGAAGGAGCGTCAGCGCGGCGGCGTGCAGCGGGGTTTCGGGCGTATCCGCGATCCGGTAGGCGATCCACAAGCCGTCCCGCTTCGAATCGACCAGCCCCGCATCGGCGAGCGTCTTCAGGTGATGGGACACGTTCGGCTGGGACCCCTTCAGCACGTGCTGGATCTCGCACACGCACAGGGGCCTCGCTTCGAGCATCTTCAGGATTCGCAGGCGGGTCTCGTCGGAGAGCGCCTTGAACAGTTTCGATGTTTTCTTCAATTCGAATATCCTCCTTTTCAAATCGTACCCCGGGGATCCGCCGGGGGTCAATATGAAGGGAAAGATTTCCGGTGGTATGATGATCCTTTCCCGGCTGCCGGCGGAAAGGAGAGACGATGGCGTTTCGCGACCTTCGGGACTATCTCGCCGCCCTGGAAGCGCGCGGCGAGCTCAAGCGCATCCCGTCCGAGGTCTCCCCGGAGTTCGAGGCGGCGGAGATCGCCGATCGTGCGGTGAAGGCCGGGGGGCCGGCGATCCTCTTCGAGAACGTCCCGGGAACGTCGGTGCCGCTGGCGATGAACCTCTTCGGCACGATGGAGCGGATGTGTTTCGCGCTGGGCGTACCGCGGCTCGACGACATCGCGGAGCGCGTCAAGGAGGTGATCGAGCCGGAGATTCCCACGAACTTCCTCGAGAAGCTCAAGATGCTCCCGAAGCTCGCGCGGCTCGCCGATTTCGTCCCGAAGACCGTCGCCTCCGCCCCGTGCCAGGAAGTGGTCGAGGTGGACCGCCCCTCCCTGGCGTTCCTTCCCGTGGTGAAGACGTGGCCGGGCGACGGCGGTCCGTTCATCACGCTTCCGCTGGTCTTCACGAAGGATCCTTCGACGGGACGCAGGAACTGCGGGATGTACCGGATGCACGTCTACGACGAGACGACGACGGGAATGCACTGGCACGTGCACAAGGGGGGGGCGCAGCATTACCGGGGATTCCGGGGGAAGAGGGAGCGGATGCCCGTGGCGGTCGCCCTCGGCGGCGATCCGGCGACGATCTACGCGGCCTCCGCGCCGCTGCCCGAGGATATGGACGAGATGATGTTCTCCGGTTTTCTGCGGAAGGAGCCGGTGGAGCTCGTTCGCTGCAGGACGATCGACATCGAGGTCCCCGCGCACGCCGAGGTGATCCTCGAGGGATACGTCGACCCCGATGAACTGCGTGTCGAGGGTCCCTTCGGCGACCACACGGGGTATTACTCCCTCGCCGACCGGTACCCCGTTTTCCACCTGACGTGCGTCACCCGGAGGAAGAACCCAATCTACCCGGCGACGATCGTCGGGAAGCCGCCGATGGAGGACGTCTACCTCGGGAAGGCGACGGAGCGGATCTTCCTCCCGCTGCTGCGGAAGATCGTCCCCGAGGTGACGGACATGAACCTCCCGGTCGAGGGGATCTTCCACAACTACGCCTTCTTCTCCATCGACAAGCGGTACCCCGGCCACGCGCGGAAGGTGATGTGCGCCGTGTGGGGGCTGGGTCTGCTCATGTTCTCCAAGTTCGTCGTGATCTTCGACTCCGACGTGAACATCCAGGACATGAGCGAAGCTCTCTGGCGGATCGGGAACAACGTCGATCCGCGCCGGGACACGATGATCGTGGACGGCCCCGTGGACGCCCTCGAGCACGCTTCCCCGATCCCGCACTACGGGTCGAAGATGGGGATCGACGCTACGAGGAAATGGGCTTCGGAAGGGTTCGCGCGCGAGTGGCCCGGGGACATCGCGATGCCACGGGAGGTCATCGACCTCGTCACCCGACGGTGGAAGGAGTACGGATTCTGAGCGTCCTCCGTCGCATCGGCGTCTACCTCGAGATGGTCAAGGTGGCGCACACGGTATTCGCGCTCCCCTTCGCCCTGACGGGGATGTTCCTCGCGGCCCGGGAGCTCGGCGCGCGGAACGCCCTCCCCCCGGCCCGGACCGTCTTCTACATCGTCCTGGCGATGGTGGGGGCGCGCAGCGCCTCCATGGGATTCAACCGGCTGGTGGACGCGGATGTCGACGCGAAGAACCCCCGGACGAGGGGCCGCGCGATCCCCTCGGGGCAGGTCAGCCGGCCGATGGCGCGCGTCTTCATCCTGATGTCCGTGGCGCTGCTCGCCCTTTCCGCCGCGAAGCTGAACACGCTCTGCCTCCTGCTCACCCCCGTCCTGCTCCTGTTGCTCTTCTCCTACTCGTACATGAAGCGGTTCACGTGGGCGTCGCACCTCGTTCTCGGAGCGTGCCTGGGGGCGGCGCCGCTGGCGGCGTGGATCGCAGTGACGGGGGGGGTGGACGCGCGGGTGCTCTGGATCTGCCTCGCCGTCCTGTTCTGGGTGGGCGGGTTCGACGTTCTCTACGCGCTGCAGGATATCGACTTCGACCGGCGGGAGGGCCTCCACTCGATCCCGCGGTCCCTCGGAGTGGGCCCCTCGCTGTGGGTCGCCCGGGCGTTCCACCTGGCGATGGCGGGCTTCCTCCTGGTGGGGTATCATGTGTTCGGGCTCGGCGGGTGGTATCTTGCGGGGCTCGCCCTGTGCGCTGCCGTGCTGGCGTACGAGCATGTGATCGTCCGGAAGGACGACCTCTCGCGGCTTAATTTGGCGTTCTTCAACCTGAACGGGGTCGTGAGCATCGCGTTCTGCCTGTTCACCTACCTCGACCTGGTGTTGCGGGGCCGCCCATGAAGGTTCTTCTCGGCATTTCGGGCGCCAGCGGCGCCGTGTACGGCGTCCGTACCCTCTCCCTGCTCCTTGCGCGCGGCGCCGACCTGCACGTTCTGGTCACGAAGACGGCGTGGGGGATCCTCTCCGCGGAGGTCTGGAACGGGAAGCTCCCCGGGGGCATGGACGCGCGGCGGAAGGGACTCGCGCGCCTCTCCTCCTCGGCCCGGCCGTTCCGCCTGTACGCCGAGGACGACTTCGGGATTCCGTTCGCCTCCGGGTCGAACGCGCCCGACGCGATGATCGTCGCCCCCTGCTCCATGGGAACCCTCGGGCGGATCGCCCACGGGATTTCGTCGTCGGTGCTGACCCGGTGCGCCGACGTGGCCCTCAAGGAACGCAAGCCGCTGGTCCTCGTGGCCCGGGAGACGCCGCTGTCCGTCATCCATCTGGAGAACATGCTGACGCTGGCCCGTGCGGGGGTGCACGTCCTCCCCGCGTGCCCGGGGTTCTACCATCGCCCGGAGACGGTCTCCGCCCTCGTCGATTTCGTCGTGTCCCGTGCGCTCTCCTGCATCGGCGTCGACGCCGGGGTTCTCCCGCGTTGGGGGGAGGGAAAGGAGGAGTGAGACGATGAAGAAGGTCCTTGTGGTGGACGACGAGGAGAGCATCCGCGAGCTGTACCGGGCGGACCTTTCCGACGAGGGGTACGAGGTGGCGCTGGCCGTGAACGGGCGGCAGGCGCTCGTCCTCCTCGAATCCTTCCAGCCGGACCTCGTGACGCTCGACATCAACCTGCCGGACGTCGACGGGATCGAGGTGCTCCGCCGGATCCGGGAGAAGAACCCGACGATTCCGGTCGTCCTGCTCACCGCCTTCGGTGAATTCCGCCAGGACTTCAACACGTGGGCCTCCGACGCCTACATCGTGAAGTCCCACGACACGACGGAGTTGAAAGATACCGTCCGCAGGCTCCTGGGGGAGGGATGAGCGTCCTGTCCGTCCTCGTCGACGCCCTGCGCGGGGGGGGAAGGCCCCCCGGAAGCACGAAGGAGGTGTCGCTGGCCGCCGCGCTGACCTCCGGCCTGTACGAGGTGTCGCAGGCGATGAGCGCGCCGGCGGGGGACGTCCAGCACAGCCTCGACCTGATCACCTCCGCGGCCGCGTCGATCCTTCGCGTCGAGCGGTGCGTCCTGCTCCTTCCGGAGCCCGGGGTGGAGCACCTGGTGGTCCGGTCGATGGCGGGGATCCCGCGGGGGCGGCAGTTCGAGAAGTACCGGCAGGAGATCTACAAGATGGTCGTCCATCCGGTCCTCTCCTCCGGCACGGGGATGATCGTCTCCGAGGGGAAGCCGGGGACGGACCGCGCCCTCCTGCGGCTGATGCGCCGCCTCGAGATGAAAGGGTTCCTCGTCGCGCCGGTGAAGAGTCCCACGGCCGCGGTCGGTATCATGGGCGCCGCGACGCCGATGGACGGGAGGGATCTGCAGGACGGGGACCTGAAGCTCCTCTCCGTCCTGGCGAACTTCGCGGCGATCGCCCTCGAGAACGCGGCGCTGATCGGGCACCTCGACAAGAAAGCGCGCAAGCTGACCGCGATCTTCGAGATCAGCAAGGCGTTGAACGAGCAGAGCGACCCGGCCGTCCTGTTCCAGCTGATCGTCGACCGCGCGACGGAGTTGATGGACGCCTCCTCCGGGTCGGTGATCCGGATGGATCCCGATTCGGGGACGCTCTTCATCGAGGCGGAACGGGGCTTGGGCTCCGAGGTGAAGAGCGCATTGCGGCTTCGCGTCGGGGAGGGGATCACCGGCTGGGTCGCGCAGGAAGGGGAGCCGCTGCTCGTTCCCGACGTGCGAAAAGATCCCCGCTACGTCGAGGCGAATCCCGCGGTGATGTCCGAGATGGCGGTGCCGGTCAAATGGGGATCCGAGGTGATGGGGGTCATCAACCTCGACCATTACCAGGTCGGAGGATTCGCCGAGGAGGACCTCGAACTGCTCACGGCGTTCGGCAACGCGGCGGCGGTGGCGCTGCGCAACGCCAACGCTCTCGGCGGATGGCCGCGGAAGGGGGGGGGCGGGAAGAAATGACCCCCGTACAGGGAACCATTCTCGTCGCCCGTCCGTTGTGGCCCGTCCTCCGGCGTGTCGGCGACCTGTTCTCCCGCCGCGGCTACACGGTGGAGACTGCCGCCACATGGAGCGCCCTCCTCGATGTCCCGGGGAGGGGCGAGGGGTTCGCCGCGGTCCTGCTGGGGGAGTATGGCGCCGTCGCCGAGGAGGAGGAGATCCTGCGGCGGTTCCGCGCCGCCGGCGGACCCGTGGTTCCCGTGTTCCTGATCGGAGGACGGAGCGCGGTCCACCGGACCCGCCGGTTCCGGGAGGCGGGGGCGGACATGGTCTTCGCCGCGGACCTTCCGGATGAGGAGATCCTCGACCGTGCGCTGCCGCTCCTGGCGTACGGGGAGATGTACCGGCAAGCGGTCCTCGCAGGACGTGAGCTTTCGGACTGCGCCATGCTGGACGGGTTGACCGGCTTGCCCGACAGGCGCCGTTTCTCGCTCGATCTCGACCGGTGCGCCGAGACGGCACGCCGCATCGGGCGGCCCCTCTCCTGCATCGTAACGGATATCGACGATCTCCGGCGCGTCAACGAGACGTACGGGCCGGAGGTGGGGGACAGCGTGATCCGGGAATTCGGCGGCGTCCTGAGCCGGGTGAAGAGGAGTTACGACACCGTCGCCCGGCTGGGCGGGGACGAGTTCGTCTGGCTCCTTCTGGGCGTCTGCGGCGACGAGGCGTTGCGGGCCGCGGAGAGGGCCCAGCGCCTGGTTTCCGGGAGCGTCTTCAACGAGACCCATGCTCCGGTCCGTATAACCGCGACTTTCGGCGTGGCGTCTCTCTCCCCCGGAGGGGAATGGAACGCGAAGGTCCTCGTGGAAAACGCCGACCGGGCCCTCTACTGGGGGAAGGAGAGCGGAAAGAACATGGTGCGGTTCTACCCGCCGGGGAAGGAGGTCGCCGATGCGTAGGGAGATCCTCGTCTACCCCGATCCGTTCCTGGCGCGGAAGGCTGTCCCCGTGGCCGCGGTCGACGACCGGATCCGCACCCTCATCCGCGACATGTTCGAGTCGATGTATTCCGCCGAGGGGATCGGGCTCGCCGCGACCCAGGTGGGAGTGGGGAAACGGGTCATCGTCCTCGACGTATCTCCCGTGGACGAGACGATCCCCCCCCTGGCCGTGGTCAACCCGGAGATCGTCTCGCGGAGTGGATCGGTCACGGGTGTCGAAGGGTGCCTGAGCGTCCCCGGGGTCCAGGGCGAGGTAATCCGCGCCGAAACCGTCCTGGTGCGCGGCTTGGACGAACGGGGGAATCCGCATCGGATTCAGGCGGCCGGGATCCTCTCCCGCGCGCTGCAGCACGAGATCGACCATCTCGACGGGATTCTCTTCATCGAGCGGGTTTCCTCCTCGGCGGCGGCCTCCGCGAAGTGATCCGCCCGTCGCCAGGTCCCGGGGCCGACCGATTGCGCACGGTGTTCATGGGGACGCCGTGGTTTGCCGTCTCTTCCCTCGAAGCCCTCGCGGAAGTCGAGGACGTGACCCTCGTCCTGTGCAACCCCGACCGGCCCGCGGGACGTGGACGCTCGATGGCGTCGCCCCCGGTCAAGGAGGAGGCGGTGCGTCGAGGGATCCCGGTCTTCCAGCCGGATAAGGCGCGCCATCCCGACGCCGTCGCACGGATCGCCGCCGAGGCGCCCGACCTGATCGTCGTAGTGGCTTACGGCCACATCCTGCCGAAATCGATCCTCGACATCCCCCGTCTCGGGTGCATCAACGTCCACGCCTCCCTGCTTCCGAAGTACCGCGGCGCGGCCCCGATCAACTGGGCGGTGGCGCGGGGCGAAACGGGGACGGGGATCACGATCATGCGGATGGACGAGGGAATGGACACGGGTCCCATGCTGCACGTGCGGGAGATGCCGATCCGAGAGGAAGACACCGCGGAAACGATGTTCGCGAAACTGTCGCTCCTCGGGGCCGAGGCGCTGCGCGAGGCGTTGCGCAAGCTTCGGGAGGGGACGCTCGGCGAGACGCCGCAGGACGCCGCCCTTGCCACGTACGCCCCGATGCTGAAGAAGGAGCACGGCCGGATCGACTGGAGCCGTCCGGCGGGAGAGATCCGCAACCTGGTCCGCGGGATGACGCCGTGGCCCTCCGCGTTCGCGATTCACGCGGGGAAGTCGCTCAAGGTCCTTTCTTCGGCCATCGCCGCGGAATCCGTACCTGCGGGGAAGTACGGCGAGATCGTCGCCGTCGGGCGCGACGGGGTCTCGGTCGCCTGCGGGGAAGGGGTCCTCCGCCTCCAGTCCGTGCAGCCGGAGGGCGGAAAGGCGATGGAGGCGTGGGCGTACGCCCAGGGACGGCGCGTGGAGGCGGGGGAACGGCTATCGTAAGGGACGCGGCGATCTCGGTTCTGGCCCGGGTCGACCGGGACGAGGCCTTCGCCGACATCGTTCTCGACCGCACGCTGCGCGGCGCGGGCTTTTCCGATTCCCGCGACCGGGGTCTCCTGACGGAACTCGTGATGGGAACCTTGCGCCGGCGGGGCACGATCGATTTCGCACTGTTGCCGTTCCTCTCCCGTCCCATCGAACAGACCGACGCGTACGTCCGGAACGCCCTCCGGGTGGGGGCGTACCAGCTCTTCTACACCCGCATTCCGGACCGCGCGACGCTGAACGAAACGGTGGCGGCCGTCAAGGCGTCCCGGGGCGGCGGCGCGGGTGGATTCGTCAACGCGGTGCTGCGCGGGATCGTCCGCGCGGGGAAGATTCCCGTCCTTCCCCCGGAGGGAGACCCCCGCCGGCTTCCCGCGGAGGTCTCGGCCCCGCGGGATCTTATCGACGCGTTGACGGCGTCTCTGGGGGAGGCGGAGACGCGGGCGTACCTCGCCGCGTGCCTCGGGAAACCGCCCTTCGCGGTGCGCGCCAACCCGTTCCGCGTCGTCACGGATGCGCTGGCGAGGCGATTCGCCGACGAAGGGAAAGAGCCCGCCCCCTGCCGGTTCGCGCCGGACGGATTCGTCCTCGGAAAGCCCGCCCCCGTCTTCTCCGACCCCGCGTTCCTCGAAGGGGCGTACCTCGTCATGGACGAGGGGGCGCAGTTGATCGCCACCCTGCTTCGTCCCGCCCCGGGCGAGCGGATTCTCGACGCCTGCGCCGCCCCGGGCGGGAAAACGACGCACCTGTCCGCCCTCGCCGACGGGAAGGTGGAGATCCTCGCAGCGGACGTCTCCGCCCAGCGGCTCCGCATGCTTCGCGAGGTGGTGACGCGCACCGGCGCGCCGGGGATCCGGACGGCCCTCCACGACCTCTCCCGGGCTCCGCTGCCGCCTTCCTCCGGGCTCTTCGACAAGGTCCTGGTGGACGCCCCGTGCACCGGGATGGGGGTGATCCGCCGGAACCCGGACGCGAAGTGGCGGTTCCGGCCGGACGGGCCGCGGCGGATGGCGCGGGTCCAGGCGGCGATCCTGCGGAATGTGTGGGAATCCGTGCGCCGGGGCGGGATCCTGCTCTATTGCACCTGTTCGCCGTTGATGGAGGAGGACGAGGAGGTCGTCGCGGCGTTCCTCGCGGAGCGTCCGGAGGCGGCATTGGCGGTATGTCCCGACTTCGATCCGGGCCCCGCCGACGCCTGGACGGCGGACGGGTTTCTGCGCCTGTACCCCCACCGGCACGGCACCGACGCCTTCTTCGCCGCGCTCCTGCGCAAATCCCCAGAACCGGGACGTTCCTAGAACTCTCCCAGAACTGGGACAAAGATGAAATCATGAGTGTCCCGCTTTTGTGGGAGTTCTAGGAACGTCCCGGTTCTGGGGTTCCGGTACGTGGATTTGCGCAGAAGTGCTACTATCGATCCCGAGGGGGGAGACTCCATGGAGTATTACATCGCGCCGTCGCTCCTTTCGGCGGACTTCGGCCGGCTTGCCGAAGAGGTCCGGGCGGTGGAGAAGGCGGGGGCCGACCTGCTCCACGTCGACGTGATGGACGGCCGTTTTGTCCCCAACATCACCATCGGTCCGCAGGTGGTGACGGCGATCCGTAAAGCGGCGACTACGCCTCTCGATGTCCACCTGATGATCGTGGAGCCGGAGCGGTACGTCGACGACTTCGCGAAGGCGGGGGCCGACATCATCACCGTCCACGCCGAGGCGACCCCCCACCTCCAGCGCGTCGTCGCGCGCATCCGCGAGCTCGGGAAGAAGGCGGGTGTCGCCCTCAATCCCTCCACGCCGCTCTCCGCCGTGGAGTGGGTCCTGACCGACGTGGACATGGTCCTTCTCATGAGCGTCAACCCGGGCTTCGGCGGCCAGGCGTTCCTGCCGTCCACGCTCGGCAAGATCGAGCTGCTCCGCTCCCAGCTCACCCGCGCAGGCCTCGACGTCGACATCCAGGTCGACGGCGGGATCAAGGCGGACAACATCGGCGATGTGGCCGCCGCCGGCGGGAACGTGATCGTCTCCGGATCGGGGATCTTCGGCACACCCGATTACGGGAAGACGATCGCCCTCATGAAGCAGATTATCCGGAAGACCGCAGGCGTGAAGGCATAGAAGGAGGAATTCCCTTGCCCCTCGCATTCCTCGGCTTCCTCGCGATCGGCGCCGTGTCCGGCGCCGTGTCCGGCATGTTCGGGATCGGCGGCGGCATCCTCGTCATCCCGGCGATGGTCTACCTTTACGGATTCGACCAGAAGATGGCGACGGGGACGTCGCTCGGGATGCTCCTCCCCCCCATCGGCTTCCTGGCCTTCTGGCGGTACTACAGGGCGGATTTCGTGAACGTCCCCGCGGTGCTGCTCCTCATCCTCGGCTTCGTGGCCGGCTCGTACCTGTCCGCGGGGTACACGATCGGACTGCCTTCGCTCCTCTTGAAGCGGGCCTTCGGGGGATTGTTGATCGTGGTGGGGGTGATCTACATATTGACGGCGAAATAGGCCGTTGGTATTGTACCTGATTACGTCGGGATGTGGCTCAGCCTGGTAGAGCACCTGGTTCGGGACCAGGGGGTCGCTGGTTCAAATCCAGTCATCCCGACCATCCTCGAATAGAAGTTGCGGGCCGCCGTACCCGGGGCGGCCCGCTTTCCCCTCGCCCCGGCGCGGATGCATTTCGTACCCCTGCAGCCGATTGACCTGAGGTAAGATACGCGGGTGGGAGTCACGATCCTCAGCCGAAGGCGGTTCAACGAGGCGCTGCTGGCGACGCTCCCGGTTTCTCCCTCCGAGCTGGAATCGTTGAGCGGCTTGGCGGCGGAGGAGGGAGCGGGGTTTCCGCGCCTCCTCGTCTCCCGGGGGCTCCTTACTCCGGAGGGGCTGCTCCTCGCCTACCAGACGCTGTGCGGGATACCCGCGTTCCGGCGCGATCCCGACGCGGACACCCCCGTTCCCGCCGACCTTCTACCGCTCTCCTTCCTGCGCGCCAGGCTGCTGGTCCCCGTGTCCGCCGTCGACGGCACGCTCACCGTGGCGATGGCCGACCCCCTCGACGCGAACGCGAAGGAAGCGGTGGCCAAGGCCACCGGGAAGCGCGTGGAGGTGATGGCCGGGACCGAGGAGGAGATCCGCGAGGCGATCGAGAAGGAGTACGGCGAGGCCGGCTCCTCGATGGGGAGCCTCGTCGAGCAGGTCGGGAACGAGGCGCCGGAAGTCGCGGGAGACGAGCGGGTGGAGCAGCTGATCGGCGTCGCCTCCGAGGCGCCCATCATCCGGCTGGTGAACTTCGTCATGGCGCGCGCGATCGAGCGCGGCGCGAGCGACATCCACTTCGAGCCGTACGAGAAGGCGCTGCGCGTCCGGTACCGGATCGACGGGATCCTCGAGGACGTGGAATCCCCCCCGCGACGGCTCCAGACCGCGATCCTCTCCCGGATCAAGATCATGGCGCGGCTGAACATCGCCGAGAGCCGGCTCCCGCAAGATGGACGCGTGAAGCTCCGGATCGGAGGGAAGGAGATCGATTTCCGCGTCTCGACGATCCCCACGCTGCATGGGGAGAGCGTCGTGATCCGCATCCTCGACCAGGCGACCGTCCCGCTGAACATGGAGACGCTGGGCTTCTTCCCCGACACGCTGTCGTCCTTCCGGCCGATGGTCTCCGCGCCGTACGGTATGATCCTGGTGACCGGCCCCACCGGCAGCGGGAAGACGACCACGCTCTACGCCGCCCTGCGGGAGATCACCTCTCCCGCGCGCAAGGTCATCACCATCGAGGACCCGGTGGAGTACCAGATCCCCGGCGTCATCCAGATCCAGGTGAAGCCGCAGATCGGCCTGACGTTCGCCTCGGGGCTTCGCTCCATCGTCCGGCAGGACCCGGACGTGATCCTCGTGGGGGAGATCCGCGACCGCGAGACCGCGGAGATCGCGATCCACTCCGCGCTCACGGGGCACATGGTGCTGTCCACCCTCCATACCAACGACGCCTCCGGGGCGGTCACGCGCCTGCTCGAGATGGGGGTAGAGGAGTACCTGCTGCCGTCCGTCCTCGTCGGCGTGCTCGCGCAGCGGCTGGTGCGCACGATCTGCGGGGGTTGCGTCTCCCCGCGCGAGATCTCCCCGGCGTTGCGCGAGGATCTGCTGCGCGAGGCCGGCTTCGTTCCGGAGGGGAACCTGCGGATCGGGCGGGGCTGCGACGCCTGCGGAGGAACGGGGTTCCGGGGGCGATCCGGGATCTTCGAGCTTCTCCCCGTCACGGAAGGGATCAAGGAGCTGGTTCTGGCCAGGGCGGACGCGGGGGCGCTGCGGGCGAAGGCGGCGGCCGAGGGGATGCGGCCCCTGCGGGAGGACGGCTGGGAGAAGGTTCGACGGGGAATCACGACGATCGAGGAAGTCCTGCGGGTCACACGGGCGGGGTAAGCGGCCCATTTGTGAAAAGGACCAGTAGATGGCGGTCTTCGGCTACAGGGTTACCGACGGGTCCGGACGGGTCTCCGAGGGCGTGATCGAGGCCGCGGGGGAAGCGGCGGCCCGGGATCGGCTTCGGGAGAGGAGCCTCACTCCGATCCGGGTGTGGGCGGCCTCGGCGGCGGCGGAGCGGAAGGGGGGCGAGGCGCCGGCGCGCGGGGCCGGCGCGCGGGGTGCGCGGAAGGAGCTGCTTCCGTTCCTGCAGGGGTTCCGCACCCTCCTCACCGCGGGCGTTCCGATGGACCGCGCCCTCGAAATGATGGCCGACCTGTTCCGCGGCGGGCCGATGGGACCCGTGGCGGTTTCGCTCCTCAGGGAGGTGCGCGCCGGATCTTCCCTCTCGGACGCGATGCGCAAGTCTCCCGGGGCGCCGTTCAACCGCTTTCTCGTCCAGATGGTCCACGCGGGGCAGGCGACCGGCAGGCTCGAGGAGGCGCTCGACCAGGCGTACAGCTTCCTCGAACGGTCCCGGGATTTCCGCTCCAACGTCCTCGGGTCGCTCCTCTACCCGATCATCCTCCTCGCCGCTTCGATCGTGTCGGTGATCCTTCTCGTCGTCTTCGTCGTCCCCCGCTTCGCCGGGGTGTTCGCCTCCTCGGGGGTGATTCTCCCACTCCCCACCCGCGCCCTCCTCGCCGTGAGCTCGTTCCTCGAGGCGAATTTCCTCTACCTGCTCGCCGCCGGGGGCGTCCTCTACGCGCTCGTCCGCGGGGCGCTGTCGCGTCCGGAGGCCCGCCGGGACTGGGATCGGGGAAAGCTGACGTGGCCTCTTGTCGGAGAGACGGTGACGGCGATGGAGACGTCCCGCGTGATGCGGTCCCTCTCGTCGCTTCTGTCCGGCGGCGTGCCGATCCTCTCCGCCTTCGTCATCGCCCGGGAAGTGAGCGGGAACTCCGCGATCCGGAAGGGGATGGAGACGGCGCGCACGAAGGTGCAGGGGGGAGCCAAGGTCGCCCGTGCGCTGGGGGAGACGACCCCGTTCCCGGAGCTGGCGCTCCAGATGATCGCCGTGGGAGAGGAGACGGGACGTCTCGAGGAAATGCTCGCTTCCGTGGCCGATACGTACGAGGACCGGGCGCGCCGAAGCCTCAAGAACTTCCTCACGATCCTCGAGCCGGTCGTGATCCTCGGGATGGGGCTGCTGGTGGGGTTCATCGTCTTCTCGATGTTCCTCGCCATCTTCCGCCTCAACGAGGTTCCGTTCTGATGCATCGCTTCGGGTTCACGCTCGTGGAGTTGATCGTCGTGCTGGCGATTCTCGCCGGGCTCGCGGCGCTGGTCGCGCCTTCCTTCTCCCGGACCGTCGAGTCCGCGCGGCTGCGGACCGCCGCTTCCGACGTGCGGTCGACCTTCGCCCGGGCCCGCGCGCTGGCCGTCGCTTCCGCGCGCGAGCGCTCCGCCGTCTTCGACCTTTCGCGGGGCGAATTCGGCGTCGACAACGAGGCGGTGCGGCTCCTGCCGGAGACGATCCGCCTCGGGGCCGTTCTCCCGGGGGGGGACCTCCTTGACCGGGGAAGCGTCCGGGTCCGCTTCTTCCCCGACGGCGGCGGCGAGAAGGCGGAGATTTCCGTGACGGCGCAGGACGGCGGGGCGCTGCGCGTGACGGTCGATCCGCTCACCGGGTTGTCGGAGGCGGGAACGTGACGTTTCCCCGCCGTGGGGAAAGAGGGTTCACCCTTCTCGAGGTGATCGTCGCGATGACGCTCCTCGCGGCGGGGATCGTGGCGATCTCCCGGCTGTTCACCGGCTCGTTGCGCCTGTCGGGAGGGGCGAGGGACGCGTCCGCCGCGGCGATCTACGCCCGGCAGCGGATGGAGGAGGCGCTGCTCGCGCCCAATCCGGTCGAGGGGGCGGAGCAGGGCGCCTTCGGCGAAGGGTACCGGTGGAGGCTGGAAACCTCGTTCGCGCCCGTGGAGGAGGAGAAGCCGTACGACGAGATCCGGTACCGGGTCACGGTGACGTGGGACGACGGGGAGGATCGCCGTTCGACGGAGCTCACGGCCGGGCGGTGGCGGTGGAGGAAGGCCGATGCCGGCGCATGATGCGCGGCGGGGGTTCACGCTCCTCGAGCTCGTCATCGCCCTCGCGATCCTTGCGATGATCGCGGGGAGCGTGGCGGCGGGGATCCGCCTCGCCGCCGGGTCGATCGAGCGGGGGGAGGCCGTGACCCGGGATGCCGCGAGGCTGCGCGCCGTCGTGGGGATCCTCGAGCGCGCGCTCATGTCGGCGGACCCGATGCCGATCCGCGTGGGCGATGATACGACCGCGTACTTCGCGGGCGAGGAGAAGAGCGTCCGGTTCCTGACCTCGGGCGCGCCGTCGGCGTTCCACGGCGGCGGGTTGCGCCTGATCTCGTTTTACGAGCGGCCGGGCGGGGAGGGGAGCGGGATCGCCGTCGCGACGGCGTCCCCGTTCCGGCCAGATGGGGCGGGGGAGTGGCAGGGGAAGGAGGATCCCGGGACGCTCGTTCCGGACGCGGCGGACCTCGCCTTCTCCTACTCCGCGGGGCCGACGGAGGAAGGCGCGTGGGAATGGGTCCCCGCGTGGGATCTGAAGGAGACGGGCCGTCTTCCCGCCGCCGTGCGGGTGGAGTTCAGCGTGCCGTCCCCGTCCGGCCCCCGGAAGACCGCGTTCGTGGTCCCGGTGCCCGCCGGCGGAGGAACCGGGGGATGAAGGGGGACGGGCCCTCCAACCGCGGCATCGCGCTCCTGCTCGTCCTGTGGGCGCTGGTCCTGCTCGGGACGCTGGCCCTCGGCTTCTCGTGGTCGATGCGGACCGAGGCGATGGCGGCGCGCAACGGGATCGACGAAACGCGCGCGTACTTCCAGGCGCGGACGGGGGTGAGCCGGGCCGTCGCGCTGCTCGCCTCCCTGCCCGCGGACAACGTGCTGGCGGAATCGATCGCCGGGGAGGACGGCGACGCGTCGTACGAGGTCCGGATCGAGAGCGAGAGCGGGAAAGTGGACGTGAACACCGTCGGCGAGGAGGTTCTGCTCGAGATCCTGAGGAAGGGGGGGCTTCCGGAGGAGGAGGCGGAAACGGTGCGGGACGCGATCCTCGACTGGAGGGACGAGGACGACGTCTCCCGGCCTCGTGGGGCGGAGCGCGCGGAGTACGGGCGGATGACCGAGCCGATCTCGCCGCGTGATGGGAAGATCCGGGGCATCGGCGAACTGATGCACGTGAAGGCGGTGACGAGGGAGTTCCACGATGCGTTTCTTTCGAGGGTATTCACGGCGCACGGGAAGTCCACGCAGCTGAACTTCCTCCGCGCCCCGGAGATCGTACTGCGGTCGCTCCCGGGGGTTTCGGACGAGGCGGCGGACCGGATCCTGGAGGGCCGCCGGAAGGAGCAGCCGATCTCCGCGGCGGACCTGGCGCCGATGGTCGGGGAGGGGCTGCTGACCGCGCAGGGGCTGGCTCTCCTCTCCGGCGGATCCTCGTCGAACGCCTACACGATCATCGCCACGGGGAGGGCGGGAAACGACGTGACCCGCATCGTGCGGTGCCTTGTGGAAGTTTCCGGTGCGGGGGAAAAAAAGGTTAAGATGCTCGCGTGGCTCGACAAGGCGCCTCGGGAGGAGGACGGTTGAAGCGGTTTCGCACCATGATCGGGATCGACCCGTCCGGAGGGCGCTTGGCGATCGTCGCCGCGCGACGCGGCCTCGGCGGAACTTCGCTCGCCGCCCCTTCCCTGTGGCACGAGCCGAGGTCCGGGAAGGAGCCCGTCCGCTTCGAGGAGATCGAGGGGGTTCTCGGAGAGTTCGTCGCCCGCAACGGGCTGGTCGGCGCCGGGGCGGCTCTCGTTCTGCCCGCGGATCGGGTTTATCTGGCGCGCGCGGCGTTTCCCCCGATGAAGGAAAGGGACCTGCGGGACGCCGTGGAGATGGAGCTGGAGCGTCTCTTCCCCGTGCCGCCCGCGGAGCTGCGCCACGGGTTCCGGCGGCTCGCCGGCCTTTCCGCGGGGGGGAAGATCACCCTGGTCGTCGCGGCGGTCCCTTCGGAATACATCGAGCGATGGGAGGAGATCGTCGCGCGGGCGGGCCTTTCGCTGTCCGCCGCGGTCCCCGCGGCGTGGGCGGTTGGCGCCGCGTTGTCTGGGCAGGGAGGGCCTTCGGGCGAACCCGGCCGCGCGGCGGCCGTGATCCGCGCCGCGGGCGCCGCGGTGGAGTGCACCCTGTTCGCCGCGGGCGAACCGTTCTTCTGCGCCTCCGGCCCCTGCTCCCCGGAATCGCCGCTCGAGGAAGGGCTCTCGCTTGCGCGCGTCGGGCTTATCGACCCGCCCCCTTCCGCCGGCGACGGACCCGTCGACCTGTACGCCCCGCAAGGGTGGTGCGGGCAGGAAGGGAAGGTGATCGAGGGCGGAGGAGTCGCGTTCCGGGTCCGGGCCGCGTTTGACCGCGTGGCGGCATCCGCCCTGCCCGGCGCAGCCGCGGGGGAGAGCGGGACGGCGCCGGAACCGTTCGCCCTCCTCGGTGCATTCGGGGCAGCGCTCGGCGAGTGGCGAATGGACCTGCTCTCCCCGCCGCGGGACGGGGCCGACTCGGGGATCTCCCGGGCATTCCTCGGAGCGGCGGCGGTCGCCGCCCTCGCCCTCGGGATCGCGTGGCCTTCCGCCGTCGCCTGGAAGGCGAAAACGGACCTCGCGATGTTCGACGCACGGATCGCCGCGCTGCGTCCCTACGCGGAGCAGTACGAGGAGACCCTCTCGGATCTCGACGACGCCCAGGGACGGATCGCCGCGCTGCGGGAAGAAGCGGCGGCGTCCGGGGAGGCGCTGCAGATCCTCCGGGAGTTGACGGACCGGCTTCCGGACGGCACCTGGCTCCTCGCGTTCCGGCTGGAGGGAAGGAAAGTGGAGATCGAGGGGCTTTCCCCGTCGGCCAGCGAGATTTTTCCCGCCCTCACGCGGGACGGCCGGTTCCGGTCCGTGGAGTTCGGGGCGCCGATCACCCGGCAGGCGGACAATATCGAGCGGTTCAAGATCCGGGGGGAGTTCGTCCGCCCGCCTGTCCCGGCCTCCCCCCCGGCGGGAGCGGCGCGATGAGCGCGGCGGGCGCGTTCCTCGCGCGGATTTCCGCGCTTTCGAGGCAGGAGAAGGCGCTGTTGGCGGCATGTCTCCTCGGTATCGTCGCCTTCGCCTCCGCCCGGTGGGTGGTGATGCCGGCGCGGGCGGAATACGTGAGGAACAAGGCCGCGATTCCCGCGCGGCGCGCCGTGATCGCCCGGTACGAGACGATTCGCCTGGGACAGGCCCGGGTCGACGAGGAGATGTTCGACCAGGTCGAGCGGATGGAGAAATGGGAGGAGGGCCTGTTGGTGGGGGAGACCCCGTCGGCGGCCGGGGTCTTCCTCCAGGGGCTCCTGAAGCCGCTCACCCAGCCGGAGGGAACCCGGGTGACATCGATCCGGGCGCTCCCCCCCGTGAAGAAGGGGCCGTACACCGAGGTGGCGGTGCAGTTGGTGATCCAGACGACGACGGAGGGGCTCGGCCGCCTGCTGGCCGACCTCTCGCGGCAGCCGAAGATCCTCCGCGTCCGGAAATTTTCCGCTTCCACGGGCGCCTACTACAAGGGGCAGGCGCAGCGCAAGGAGACGGTCGTCGTCTCGATGGTGGTGGCCGGCTTCTCCGCGGCTCCGCTGGAAGAGAAGGGCGCGGGGGGAGGGGAAGAGTGAAACGGCCGGCTCTCGCCACCCTCGCCCTCTCCCTGCTGGCGCTCCTCTTCGGATGGGAGACGCGGCAGGCGTTGCGGGGGACGTCCGGAGGGCAGGACAACGTGGCGACGGCGGAGGCCTGGCAGCCCGGGGCATCCGCGCCCGACCCGCAGCCCCCTCCCGACCCGACGCCGATGGCGGCGGCCATAGCGGCGCGCCCGCTTTTCCGGGCCGACCGGCAGCCGTTCCGGGAGCAGGCGGCCGGTGAATCCGTGCGGAATTACGAGGCGGAATTGTCCCGCTACACGCTGCTCGGGGTCCTCGGATTCGCGGAGGGACCGGTGGGCGTGGTGACCGCGAAGACCGGGAACAAGACGGATCGTTGGGAGCTGAAGGCGGGGGATGCCTTGCCGGGATTCACGGTGAAGGAGGTCGAGATCGACGGGTTGCGGTTGACGGCGGACGGCAAGGAGTTCCTTCTGCCGCTCTATGCCGGAGCGCCCACCGCGGCGGGAGGCGCGCTCCGGACCGAGGTGACGCGTCGCGACGCGACGCAACCGGCCACCGCGCCGGGTTCCCCCGCCCCCGCGAAGCCGTCCGCGCCCGGCGCGTCGCCGGGACAGGCCGCCTTGACCGCCCCGGCGCCGGCGCAGCCGCGGCCCGGCCCGGCCTACGTCCCGCCGAGAAGGATGCCGCGGTTCGTTCCGGGAAGGCGATGAATGAAGTCCACGAAGGTATGGGGGGAAAGCAAATGAAACGCATCGGCTGGATGTTCTGCGCCGCAGTGCTGTTCGCGGCGAACCTCGGCGTCGCCGAAGAGGTGCCGCCGCCGGTTGCCCCGACGGAGATGACGGCTCCCTCTTCCTCCGACGCTCCCTCGGCCGACCCCGCGGAACCGCCCGCTCCGGTTCCTCCCGAGCCGCCGGCGACCGCCGTGCCGCCTCCCGCCCCGCCCGTGCCGCCGGTTCCGTCGTTCCAGTCCGCCCCGACGGTTCCGCCCGCCCCTCCGCCCCCGCCGGCGGTTCCGGTTCCGGGGGGCGCCGCTTCCCCGTTCGGTGTCCCCCCCCCCGCGGCTCCCGCTGCTCCACCCCCCGCGGCGTTCCCGGTCCGTATGCTACCCGCCGTTTCCCCGTCCACGGCTTCCGGGGGGGGCGCCGGGTTCTTCGTCAAGTTCAACAACGCGGATATCTACGAGGTGATCCACACGCTGGGCCGGACCGCGGGGATCAACTACCTGATCGACCCGCGCGTCCGGGGCGTGGTGAACGTGCACACGCAGGGGGTAGTGCGCAAGGACGGGGCGCTGGACCTGCTCTTCGCCATCCTCCGCGTCAACGGCGCGACCGCGATCAAGGAGGGGGATATCTACCACATCGTTCCGATGGTCGAGGCGAAGATGGAGCCCCTTGTCCCGGTGTTTCCCGGGGACAAGGCCGCGAGGGCGGCCTCCAACCAGGTGATCATGCGCGCGTTCCCGCTCCAGTACATCGCCGTGGCGGAGATGGCCAAGGTGATCAAGCCGTTCCTTTCGGCGGGGGGCGAGGCGGTCGAGGTGGCACGGGCGAACATCCTGCTGGTGATCGACACGTCGGCGAATCTCGAGAAGACGGCGCGCCTCGTGGAGCTGTTCGACTCCGAGGTGTTCCGCGCGGCGGGGATGAAGCTCTTCCAGCTGAAATATCTCGACCCGGAGGAGATGGCGAAGAACCTCGACAACATCCTCGGCGCGCTCGACTTCTCCGCCCGCGGGGCGAAGCCCGCGGGGATCAACCTGGTCCCCATCCCCCGGCTGAACGCGCTGCTGGTGGTAAGCGCGTCCCCCAAGACGATGGAGGACGTGGAGAAGTGGATCGCGGAGCTGGACCGGGAGAAGTCCGGCGCGGCGCGGACGATCCACCGGTACCGGGTGCGGTACGGGAAGGTGAAGGATGTCGCCGCCGTCCTCGAGATGCTCTACCCGAAGCGGACCGCCTCCATCGGGATCGATCGTACGACGGAGTTCAAGCCGGCGGTGGCGCAGCTCCAGGGGTCGTCCATGAGCGCGGCCGCGAACGCGGCCGCGCCGCGATCGACGGCACTGCCGCCCGCTTCCGCCGCGTCCCGCCCCGCTTCCGCCGCGTCCCGCCCCGCTTCCTCGAGGAGCGGGGTTGAAGGAAGGGAGGGAAAGGAAGGCGAAGGGTTCGACCTCATCCCCGACGAGCCGACGAACTCGCTGATCATCCGCGCGAGCCTGTCGGAGTACGCGGACATCCTCGAGAACCTGAAAGTGATCGACGTGTACCCGCAGCAGGTGCTGCTCGAGGTCCTGGTGGGGGAGGTGACCCTCGACGACACGCTGAAGCTGGGGATCGACTGGACGTTCAACCACGACTTCGGCGGGGGAGATTTCCAGGGGACCGGGACCCTGGACCAGGGGAACCTGTTGAACAACTTCAACTACCTCGTCACGAAGACGGGGAGGCTCACCGCGGCGTTCCGCTCCCTTGCCCAGGACGGCAAGGCGTCGGTCCTCTCTTCCCCGAGCGTCATCGCGACGAACGGGAAGAGGGCGCTGATCAACGTCGCGGACCAGGTCCCCATCGTGACCTCCACGCTGCAAAGCAACACAAACCCTCCCGTGACGACGACCACGGTGGAGTACCGGGACGTGGGGGTCATCCTCGCCTTCACGCCGTTCATCAACGATTCCGGACTGGTGACGCTGGAGATCGAACAGGAGGTGAGCGAGGTCAGCACCACCTCCGCCGGCGCCGGCACGAACCCGACCTTCTTCAAGCGGAGCATCTCCACGAACCTGGTGGCCTCGCAGGACCAGAGCATCGTCCTCGGCGGGCTGGTGAAGGAGCGCAAGTCCCTGAACCGCGCCGGGCTTCCGTTCTTCTACAAGATCCCGCTCCTCGGGTGGCTCTTCGGCTCCCGGGACGACACCGTCAACAGGACCGAGCTGCTGATCTTCATCACGCCGCGGGTGATCCGCAGCGTCGAGGAGGGGATCCAGCTCAGCCGCGACTTCGAGGACCGGGTGCAGCAGCTCAAAGGGCGGATGGGGGAAGTGCAGGGGATCCGGATGAGGAAGGGCGCGCCGGAGTAGGGAGCGGCGCGCCCCCCGTGAAGGTCACGATCCGAGCAGGGACGCGAAGTCCGCAGGGAGAAGATGCTTCCGCCACGCGATGTTCCCATTCCGGTCGATCAGGATATAGGTGGGGATCCCGACGACCCCGTACGACCGGGCCGCCTGTCCCCGCTCGTCGAGAAGTACCGGGTAGCGGATCCCGCGCGACTTGACCGCCAGCGCGACCTTTTCCCTGGACTCCCGGAAGTCGAGCCCGAAAATCTGCAGCTTATCCGCGAGCGGCCCCGTGGCCAGCGCGTTGATCTCCGGGATGGCCGCCTTGCACTCCGGGCACCACGTCGCCCAGAAGACGAGGAGGACAGGGATCTTCCCGAGGTACGGGCCGAGCGCCACCTGCCGGCCGTCGAGGTCCGGCAGGGTGAAATCGGCCGCCGGACCGGTCGACGCGCCGGGAATCGCGGCCCCCGCCCCGCTTTCGGGCGGGACCCGCTCCGGCCCCGCAAGGGCGGCCCCGCACAGGACGAACAGCATCACGGCGACGGCGAACCGGTACCGCATCGTCCCCTCCTTACACCGTTCGATGGCCCCCGGCCCGGGAGCGTTCCGGGTCATATCAACCGTTTCCCCGCCTCGAGGAGGAGGTACTCGCCCGCCAGCAGGAGCAGGACGCCGAACGCCCGCTGGACCTTCACCGTCCACTCCCCTCCCTTCGGGAGTCTCGAGAGCAATCCCGCGAACGTGCCGAGGGCGACGACGGGAAGCCCCATCCCCAGCGCGAAGGTGAACAGGAGCGTGGCGCCGAAAACGGGGTGTCCGCTCGCCCCGACGTACAGCAGCAGGCCCCCGAGCACCGGCGCCGTGCACGGTCCGACGACGAGGCCCGACAGCATGCCGACGGCGAAGGCGCCCCCCGCCCCTCCCGGCGCGCTCCCCGTCCCGCCGGGGCGGGCGAGGAACGCGGGGATGGGGAGGCGGAAGACGTCGAACATGGAGAGAGCGAGAAGGATGCAGACGTTCCCGAGGAGCAGATACGAGAGGGGGTGGGATGTCGCCTCGCCGAATACGCTCCCGGAAAGCCCGGCCGCCATCCCGAGGGCCGCGTACGTCAAGGCCATCCCGACCGCGTAGGCGGCGGACAGGAGAAACGCGCGCCGGCGGGATCCCCCCCCGCGGCTCCCGATGTACCCAACCGTCACCGGCAGGATCGGGTAGACGCACGGGGTGAAACTGACGAGGAGCCCTCCGAGGAAAGCGACGGCGTACGCCGAGGGGGACCCCGCCTGCAGGTGGGACTGGAACGTGGAGAAAAGGGACGGCATCGTGAGCGCGCCTTCCGTCCCTGGAGAGGGACCGGACAATGATATCATCAGTATACTTCATCCTTTCCTGAATCCGGGCATCCATTCATGTATTATTGCTAATGTATTATTGCTAAGCGGAAGGAGGAGGGGCTCCCATGGGCAGTTGGCGGTTCCCGCGCCGGGATGGAGGAAGGAGCTGGTTCGGGAAAGGCGATTTCCCCGTGAAGATCACCGCCGCCTACGTGTGTTGCGGGTTCTTTTTCCTGCTCGCGTCGGAAGGGTACATCCATGCCCACAGGTCGGGTTTTCCGATCTGGTTGGACGACGTTCTCTATATCCTCGTCACCTCGGCCATCATCTACACACTCGCAAAGCGCGGCATCAAGGAGTTCCGCGCCAAGGAGTCCGAACTGCGGGAAAGCGAGGATCACCTCGCCAGGATCCTCGAGACGAACGCGAGCGGAGTGGTGGTGTTCGACGCCGAAGGAAAAATCACCTTTGCCAACCACATGGCGTGCCAGGTCCTCGGGGTCGGCCGGGAACGGATCATCGGCCGCCGGTACGACGACCCGCTGTGGGATCTGTCCGATGCCGGCGGGGCTCCGATCGTGCCGGAGGGAAGTCCCGTGGCGAGGGTCCGGGCCACCGGGATGCCGGTGCACGACGTTCAGTTCGGAATCCGGCACACGAACGGTTCCCGGGTGTTTCTCTCGGAGAACGCCGCGCCGCTCCTCGACGCCTCGGGCTCCATGGTCGGCGTGGTCGCCTCCTTCGTGGACGTCACCGAGCGGAAGAAGATGGAGGATCTCAAGGTCCGTAAGCTTCTTCTCGCCGTGGAGCAGAGCCCTTCCGCCATCGTCATCACGGATCTCGACGGGAACGTGGACTACGCAAACCACAGGTACAGCCGTATGACCGGGTGCACCGTGAAGGAGGTCCTCGGCGGGGAGATGCCCCACAACTGCAAGATCCCGGAGAGGGAGCTGGAGGAGATGCGGACGGCGGTCCGGTCGGGGAAGGATTGGCGCGGGGAGTTCGAGTGTCTCCGGAAGGGCGGGGAGACCTACTGGGAGTCCACCTCCGTGGCACCGATCCGTACGGAGGAGGGGGAGATCACGAACCTGCTGTGGGTGCGCGAAGACATCACCGAGCGCCGTCTGGCGGACCAGGCGCTGCGCGAGGCAAGGGAGAAGTTCCAGAACCTCGTGGAGACGATCTCCGACCAGGTGTGGGAGGTCGACACGAAAGGGAGGTACACGTACATCTCTCCCAAAGTGCGCCATCTCCTCGGATACGAGCCGGAAGAGGTGACAGGGAAGACCCCGTTCGACCTCATGCCCCCCTTCGAGTCCCGCAGGGCGGCGGAACTTTTCGGTGCGATCGCCTCCGGGCGCAAGCCGTTCCAGGGGCTGGAGATCATCTTCCTGCACAAGACGGGGCGTACCGTGGTGATCGAGAGCAGCGGTGCGCCGTACTTCGACGAGGAAGGGATCTTCCGCGGGTACCACGGCGTGGACCGCGACGTGGGGGAACGGAAGCGCGTGCAGGAGATGCTGAAGCTCAGCGAAGAACGGTTCCGGCAGCTCTTCGAGCAGAACGAGGAGCCGCAGTTCCTGTTCCGAAGCGGCACGCCCGAAATCCTCGACGTCAACACCGCGGCGGAGCGGGTGTACGGGTTTTCCCGCGAGGAATTGCTGAAGGGGGGTGTGTCCCTGTTCGTCCCGCCGGAAGGGACGCAGGCGTTCGACGCGGCCATCAGCGGCATCCAACCCGGGAGCGGGGTGAGTATGGAACGGACGACGCACGTCCGGAAGGACGGGACCCGGATCACCGTCTCCCTCCGGGGGAAGGCGATCTGTACGGAGAGCGAGCTCATGGCCTACTGTTCCTGCCGGGACATCACGACCCGGATCCGGATGGAGGAGGAGGCGAAGCTCCACCAGGCCCAGCTCATGCACGCCAACCGGATGTCCTCGCTGGGGATGATCGTCTCCGGCGTCGCCCACGAGGTGAACAACCCGAACAACCTCGTCATGTTCAACGCGCCGATGATCCTCACCGCATGGGACGACGCCTTGCCGGTCCTGGACGCCTTCTTCCGCGAGAACGGCGATTTTTCCCTGGGGGGGCTTCCCTACTCCGAGATGCGGGAGGTGGTGCCCAGGCTGGCGACGGGGATCTCCGACGCCTCCGCGCGGATCAAGGCGATCGTGGAGAACCTGAAGGATTTCGCGCGGCAGGATCTCCCCAACCGCCGGGCTCCCGTCCAGGTCAACGACGTCGTCCGCCTGGCGGTCTCCATCCTCAACCACGAGATCCTCCACACCACGCACCACTTCGAGGTCGCGTACGGAGAGGATCTCCCCCCGGTGATGGGGTCGTCGCAGCGGCTGGAGCAGGTCGTCATCAACCTCCTGAACAACGCCCTCCAGTCCCTCTCCTCGAACCGCCAGGGGATCCGGGTGACGACCCGCCTGGCCCCGGAAACGGGGAAGGTGGAGGTGTGCGTGGAGGACGAGGGCGTGGGGATGTCCCCCAAGGTGCTGGCGCGGATCAAGGAGCCGTTCTTCTCCACGCGCCTCGAAAACGGGGGCCTGGGCCTGGGGGTGTCCATCTGCCGGTCCATCGTCCAGGAGCATGGGGGGACACTCGAATTCGAGTCGGAGGTGGGGAAGGGGACCCGGGTGGTCGTTCGCCTTCCGGGGATCGGGAGTTCGATCGGTGACGATGCAGAAGGCCTCGCATCGCAGATCCCCTCGGGAGTGTGAACGGTGGTGCCTGCGGCGGCCGGATCCCCTGTCCTGCTGGTGGACGACGATCCCCGGTTCCTCTTTTCCTGCGGGGTGACGCTGCGCGCCGCGGGGATCTCCCCGGTCGCCATGATCGAGGACAGCCGGCAGGTGCTCCCCTTCCTCAAGAAGAACGGGGGGAGCGCGGTGGCCGCGGTCGTCATCGACCTGGCCATGCCCCACCTCTCCGGCCGGGAGCTGCTGCAGAACCTGAAGGAGCGGTACCCGGAGCTCCCCGTCGTCGTGATGACCGGGCACAACGAGGTGGCGATCGCCGTGGAGTGCATGCGGGCCGGCGCCTTCGACTACCTCGTCAAGCCGGTGGAGCCCGCACGGTTCGTCTCCTGCATCCGGCGCGCGCAGGAGGTCCGGTCGCTGCGGGCGGAAGTCGACTCCCTCAAGGAGCGCTTCCTGTCGGGTCATCTCCGGAACGCTCCCGCCTTCGGGGAGATCGTCACCCGGAGCGGCAAGATGCTGGCCGCCCTCCAGTACGTCGAGGTCGTCGCCCCCTCCCGGAACCCCTTGCTGATCACCGGGGAGACGGGGACGGGGAAGGAGCTGGTGGGCCGCGCCATCCACGCCGCCAGCGGCTGCCGCGGGGAGCTGGTGTGCGTGAACGTGGCGGGTCTGGACGACGTCCTGTTCTCCGACACCCTCTTCGGGCACCGGAAGGGGGCGTACACCGGTGCCGACCACGCGCGGGAGGGGCTGATCGCCCGGGCCGCGGGCGGGACCCTGTTCCTGGACGAGATCGGGGACCTGAACGAGTCTTCCCAGGTGAAGCTGCTCCGCCTCATCGAGGACCGGAAATATTACCCCCTCGGCGCCGACGTCCCCAGGGAGACCGACGCACGGATCGTCTGCGCCACCCATCGCTCCCTCGAAGGATCCCTTTCCAACGGCCGATTCCGGCGGGACCTGTATTACCGGCTGTCGGGGCACAAGGTCCATCTCCTTCCCCTTCGGGAGCGGAAGGAGGACATCCCCATGCTCGTGGACGTGTTCCTCGCCGAGGCGGCGCAGGCGGAAGGGAAGCGGAAACCCACGCCGCCCGCGGAGCTGTACACCCTGCTGTCCACCTACGACTTCCCCGGGAACGTCCGCGAGCTCCGGATGATGGTCTTCGACGCGGTGCTCCGTCACACCGGGGGGGTCCTCTCCCTGGAGAGCTTCCGGAAGACGGTCGGGACGAGGGCCGCGTCGCCCGCGGGCGAGGCGCTCGCCGACGCCGCGGCGCCGGCCGGCCCCTCTCCCCTCTTCGGCGGTCTTCAGCGGCTCCCCACCCTCAAGGAGGCCGTGGACCAGCTCGTCGCCGAAGCCTTGGCGAGGGCACGGGACAACCAGGGGATCGCCGCCTCCCTCCTCGGCATCACCCGCCAGGCGCTGAACAAGCGGCTGGTGCGGGGGGCCCGGGTGGATAAAGACGGGGCAGAGCCGGGGGGATAGCGAAATGGCCCCGATCCCGTCCCCCCGCGTCCTGTTCGTCGACGACGAGAGCGGGTTCCGGTTCGCCGCCGCGGTGGCGCTGCGCCGGGGCGGCTACCGCGTGGAGGAGGCGGCGGACGGGAAGGAGGCGCTCGCGAAGATCCTGTCCGCCAGAGACGCCGGCGACCCGTTCGACCTCGTGGTCACCGATATCCGGATGCCGGAGATGTCCGGCATCGAGCTGATCGACGCCTTGGTGAAGCGCGGGGACCGCACGGCGGTGTGCGCGATCACCTGCTTCGGCGACATGGCTCTCGTCGCGGAGCTCGCCGGGAAAGGTTGCACCGCGCACCTGGAAAAACCGTTCGACCCGGAGAAGCTGGTGGCGTGGATCGGCGGGCAGCTGGGGAGAGGAGGAGGATGATGCGGATTCGAACGATGCTGGTAACGACCGCCCTCTCCACGCTTCTTGCCGGAGGGATGCCGTCGCCGAATGTCCTCGCGCACGACGCGCACCGGCACGGGGCGCCGCCGTCGGACAACGCGGTCTCCTCCCCGCAAGCCCCCAGGGAAAAGGTTCCGCGCCGCCTCGACGAGGGGGAGCAGCGCCGCTACTTCACCGACACCCGGCTGCTGGACCAGGACGGACGGGAGGTGCGCTTCTACACCGACGCGCTGCGGGGGAAGATCGTCCTCATCAGCTTCATCTACACCAGCTGCACGGACATCTGCCCGATCCTGATGCACAATCTCACCGACGTGCAGGCTTCCCTCGGCGACCGGTTCGGGAAGGACGTCTTCTTCGTCTCCATCAGCGTCGACCCGGAGGACGACACGCCGGAGGAGCTGAGGAAGTACGCGGAGCGGTACGGCGCGAAGCCCGGCTGGATCTTCCTCACGGGCCCGAAGAAGGACGTCGACGCGGTGATCCGGCGGTTTGGAGAGTTCATGGCCGATTTCGAGGAGCACTCGATGACGTTCGTCCTCGGGGACGTGAAGAACGCCCGCTGGTCCAAGATGCGCGGCGACCTGCCCCCGGGGATCGTCCTGGCCCGGATCCTCGACCTCCTCTCGCGGAGGGAGGACGGGGTTTCGTGGTGACGGGGTCCGGGGGGGCGATGATGCGCCGGGATCGGAGAGTTGCCATCTCCGCACGGGTATTGGCCGCGATGGCGCTGGCGGCGGCGCTGGCGTGTCCCCCTCCGGTCGCGCGGGCGGAGGATGCGAAGGGGAGCGGGACCGCAAAAGAGGTATCGTCCGGTTCGATCACCGTCCGGCTCCACGACGTCCTCCTGCTGGACCAGGACGGGCGGGAGGTGCGGTTCCCGGGGGACGTGATCGGGGACCGGGTCGTGGTGATCGACACTTTTTTTACCACGTGCACCCTCATCTGCCCGATCCTCGGCGCGATCTTCTCCGACCTGCAGGAGCAGCTGGGGACCCGGCTCGACCGGGAGGTGCGGCTGATCTCCATCTCCGTCGACCCCCTGACGGACATCCCGCCGCGACTGAAGAAATACGCGGAACAGTGGGAAGCCCGGCCGGGGTGGCTCTTCCTGACCGGCGAGAAAAAGGCCGTCGACCGCGCGCTGGAGGGGATCGGGATGTACTCCTCGAACTTCGCGGACCACCCCGGGGCGTTCCTCGTCGGGGACGGGCGGGGGGGAAAGTGGACCCGGTTCAACGGGTTCGCCACTCCCGAACAGCTAAGGTCCCGCGTGGAGGAGCTCCTCTCCGAGCGGCGCGGCAAGGTCCCCGCACGCTAGGCGGACCCGGCGCGCCGGACGGTCTACCGGGCGCCGTTCAGGAGCGACAGCAGCGCCTTCGCTTCCATGTAGCCGCTGATCATGCGCCCGTCGGGCAGGATCATCGTCGGCGTCCCCTCGATCTTCAGCCGATCGGCGAGCCGGATCGTTCTGTCCACCGCATCGGTCTTGCAGGCGGGCTCGGGAAGGACCTTGCCTTCGAAGGCGTCGTCCAGCAGCTTCCCGGATTTTGCGCAGACCACCGCCAGGCACTTCCGGTAGGTGGCCGTGTCCTTCGGGTTCCGGGGGTACGGCATGACGAGGAACGCCACGTCCGGATCCTGCGCCGCCGCCTTCTTCATCTCCCCGTGCAGTCTCACGCAGTAGGGACACGTCGGGTCGGACAGGACGATCGCCGTCTTTCCCGCCGCTTTGCTCCCGATCCGTATGGCGTCGTTGACCGGGATGGAAGCGACGTCCACGCGGTTCAGGTCCTGGTACCGCAGACTGGTGAGGTTCGCCATGTCGGACAGGCGGATGATCTGGCCGTTGAAGACGTACTTCAGGGAATAGTCCAGGTAGATCGGATACGTCTTTCCGCCACGCGCGACATCCACCTCCCATACCCCGGGAAACGGCCCCGGCTGGACGCCGACGACGTTGTCCACCACCTTCCCCAG